>Ga0131853_10002080_pt1 | contig 35911 bp, 29 predicted proteins | sample TergutLab28metaG_FD_92764 | JGI IMG/M metagenome (GOLD analysis project Ga0131853, IMG submission 92764) | Labiotermes labralis P1 segment gut microbial communities from Petit-Saut dam, French Guiana - Lab288 P1 (version 2) (version 2) | ecosystem: Host-associated > Arthropoda: Insects >... | reverse complement strand
TTGCCATCTTTATCTTCAATTTTCAGCAGCCAGCTCATGTGATTGATGCCCGCAATCAGGTCGCGGTGGCCTTCTACTTTTTCGCCCAAGCCAAGCATGGCAAGCAAGTGCTTGCTGCAACCCTGCACACTGTGGCACAAGCCGACGGTCGGTACGTTTGTGTAGCGCTGCATATAGCCAGTAATCATGGCCATGGGGTTCACATAATTGAGCATGCGGGCGCGGGGGGCAACTTCCTCCATGTCGCGTGCGATGTCCGCAAACACGGGGATGCTGCGCAGTGCGCGAAAAATGCCACCGATGCCCAGCGTGTCGGCAATGGTTTGGCGCAGACCATATTTTTTGGGCACTTCAAAGTCAATGATGGTGCAGGGATCATAAAGCCCCACTTGGATTGCCGTGATGACAAAATCTGCGTCACGCAGGGCATCTTTGCGGTTTTCTACGCCCAAGAATTTCGTCAGCCGTGCGCGGCCTTCGTTCACGGTGTTGTTCATCGCGCTCAGAATTGTGTATGAATCCTCCAGCCGCTGGCCATCAATATCATACAGCGCCATTTCCGCCTCACGCAGAGACTCAGTCAGCATGCAGTCGCCCAACACATTGCGCGCAAACACGGTGCTGCCCGCACCAACAAAACAAATCTTCATGGTATGTCCTTTCTTGTTCTTTTTTGGCACCTGCGGTGCGGCTCGGTCGCTTCGCTGTGCTCTGTTATAGTATAGCATAAGCCGTGGGCGTTGACAAGCCCCTTTTTTATGTTATAATAAATATATGCAACATAGCAGGAGGATTAACTATGCCGGGTTTAGGAACATTGGTCAACACGCTTGCGATTGTGGCCGGCGGCGCGGCGGGGCTTGTGCTCAAGCGCTTTTTGTCCACGCGGCTGACCGACACCGTCACCCACGGGCTGGGGCTTGCGGTGGTCATGGTTGGGTTGTGGGGCACGGTAAGCAACGCCTTCACCGTGCACAACAGCGGCTTGTATGCACAGCACACCTTCATGGTGATTATCGCCCTTGCGCTGGGTGCCTTGGCAGGGGAGCTCATTAACATCGAAAAGCGCTTAGATAGTCTTGCCAAGAAGTGCGAAAAACGCTTTGTGCAAGACGATTCGTCTTCCACCTTTGCGCAAGGCTTTGTGACTGCCTCGCTGATTTTCTGCGTGGGCGCCATGGCCATTGTGGGCTCACTTGAGGACGGCATCAATCGCAACTTTGACATCCTGTTTGCCAAGGCCTTGTTAGACGCCGTGATTGCGCTGGTGCTGGCATCCACGTTGGGCAAGGGCGTGCTGCTTTCGGCAGTGCCAGTGCTGGTGTATCAAGGATCGCTGACGGCACTCGCAGTGGTGATTGCGCCCTTCTTGAGCGACGCCCTTGTGACGCAGGTTTCGCTGGTGGGTTCGGTGTTGATTGTGGGCATTGGGCTGAATATCTTGAAGATAACAAAAATTCGCATTGGGAATTTGCTGCCTGCCATCCTTGTGCCGATCATCTATTACATCATCCGCTTGTTTGTGTAAAATTTTTCGCACAAAATTCTTGCTTTTTTGTGTGGGTCTATGGTATAATATTACTACAAGTGAAAAAGGCCAAAAGAGGTGAAGCTATGAACCCACGCATGGAGCTACCGCTATACTTATTCCACCAAGGCACCAACGCCCGCGCATATCGTTTTTTCGGCGCGCATCGGTCGTATGACCTTTCTGCGGCGGTGTTTCGCGTGTGGGCACCGGCTGCCCGCGCGGTGAGCGTGGTGGGTGACTTCAACGACTGGAACCCCAGCGCAAACCCTTGCGCCCGTGTGAATAACCAAGGCGTGTGGGAGGCCGAAATCGCCGAGTTGCAACCCTTCACGGCCTATAAGTTTTGCATCACCGGGCAAGACGGCAAGCGCCGCCTAAAAAACGACCCCTTTGCTTTTCACTGCGAGGCCGACACCGGCAATTCGTCGAAGTATTACCCGCTGTCGCACTGCTATGCATGGAACGATGCCGACTGGCTTGCCGCCCGTGCGCAGCTAAATCCGCAGCAGCAACCCATGAGCATCTATGAAGTGCACTTGGGTTCGTGGCGCAGATTTGCCGACGGCGCGCCCTTCAGCTATCGCAAACTGGCCGACGAACTGATTCCCTACGTGAAAAAACTGGGCTTCACGCACATCGAAGTCATGCCGCTGACCGAACACCCCTTTGGCGGCTCGTGGGGCTACCAAACCACGGGCTATTTCGCCGCCACCTCGCGCTATGGCGAACCACGCGACCTCATGTTTTTCATCGACCAATGCCACCAAGCCGGGCTGGGTGTGATATTGGACTGGGTGCCTGCGCATTTTGCGCGCGACGCACACGGCCTGGCGCAGTTCGACGGTGAGCCCTGCTTTGAATACGCCGACGAACGCATTGGCCACCACAAGAGCTGGGACACCGCCGTGTTTGATTATAGCAAAGCTGAAGTACGCTCGTTTTTGTTAAGCTCTGCCATGTTTTGGCTGGAGGAATACCACGTGGACGGCCTGCGCGTAGACGCCGTGGCCAGCATGCTGTATCGCAACTATGACCGCGAAGACGGCCAATGGCTGGCCAACGAACATGGCGGCGCCGAAAATCTTGAGGTGGTTTCGCTACTGCAGCAAATCAACACCGCAGTGCTGGAGCGCTTTCCGGGCGCAATCATGGCCGCGGAGGAAAGCACCGCTTGGCCGCAAGTTACTCGCCCGCCGGAGGTAGGCGGCTTAGGCTTTAACTTCAAGTGGAACATGGGCTGGATGAACGACAATCTGCGCTATTTCGCCCTAGATCCGGTGCACCGCAAGCCCAACCACAACCTGGTCACATTTTCCTTCCACTATGCCTTCAGCGAGAATTTCATCCTGCCCATTTCGCACGACGAAGTGGTGCACGGCAAGCATTCGCTGCTTTCCAAAATGCCGGGGGACTACAACGAAAAATTCACGGCGCTGCGTGCGTTTTTGGGCTTCATGTTTGCGCACCCGGGCAAAAAGCTGCTGTTTATGGGCCAGGAAATCGGACAGTTCATTGAGTGGAACTACCAGCAAGAGCTGGACTGGCTGCTGCTGGAATACGCCTCGCACAAGCAATTACAGAGCTTCGTGGGGGCGCTCAATGCGTTTTATCGCGGGCAGCCCGCCCTGTGGCAAGCCGATGATAATCAGCGCAGCTTTGCTTGGATTTGCGGCGACGACTGCGACAACAGCGTCATTGCCTTTCGGCGCATTGACCGTGACGGCCATGAGCTAGTTTGCGTGTGCAACTTCACACCTGTTGCGCGTGAGAATTACTGCGTTGGCGTGCCGCAAGCAGGGGAGTGGCAAGTGTTGTTCCACACTGACGACGAGCAATTCGGCGGCGCAGGTGCATACATAGGGACAAGCGTGCATACACAAGATAAAGCACTGCATGGCTTGCCGTGCGCGTTAAGCCTGAACCTGCCGGGTAATTCGGTTGTGTTCTTGGGGTGATAAATTCGCGCAACCTGTAGGGGTGGCAATCATGCCACCCGAACCCTAACAAATACATTAACTCTGGGCGGCGTAATCGCCGCCCCTACAGCACGATAAAAATAAAGTCAAGGAGGGCTCTATGCAACATCAACACTGCGTGGCCATGCTGCTGGCCGGGGGACAAGGCAGCCGTTTGGGGGTGCTCACGCACAAAATCGCCAAACCAGCCGTGCCCTATGGCGGCAAATATCGCATCATCGACTTCCCGCTTTCCAACTGCGTGAACAGCGGCATCGACACCGTGGGCGTGCTCACCCAATACCAGCCTCTTGCGCTCAATGATTACATCGGCAAAGGCTCGCCTTGGGATCTCAATCGCATGCACGGCGGCGTGCACGTGCTGTCGCCTTACCAACAAATGCAGGGCACACAGTGGTACAAAGGCACCGCCAACGCCATCTATCAAAACATACACTTCATCGATCGCTACAGCCCAGAGTACGTGCTCGTGCTTTCCGGCGACCATATCTACAAAATGGACTACGCCAAAATGCTCGCTCACCACAAAGAAAAGCAAGCTGACTGCACCATCGCCATGCTGGAAGTGGAGTGGGAAGAAGCCAGCCGCTTTGGACTAATGCTAGTGGGCGACGACGGCTTCATTACCGAATTTGAAGAAAAACCCGAGAACCCGCGCAGCAACAAGGCCAGCATGGGTGTGTATGTCTTCACGTGGGCAAAGCTGCGGCAATATCTCATTGACGACGAAGCCAAGGCTGGCAGCAGCAACGACTTCGGCAAAGATGTCATTCCCGCCATGCATGCCGCTGGCGAGCGCATGGCCGCCTATGCCTTTGATGGCTATTGGAAAGACGTGGGCACCATCGAAAGCCTGTGGGAAGCCAATATGGACTTGCTCAACCCCAAGGCTGGTCTGGATATGAGCGACCCAAGCTGGGTGATTTATTCGCGCAACACCAACGCGCCGCCTGCGTTGTTTGGTCCGCAAGCAAAAACGCAAAACTGCTTAATCGCCAACGGCTGCAAGATTGACGGCGAAGTAGATGCCAGCGTGTTGTTCCCTTGGGCGCAAGTGGAAGAAGGCGCCATTGTGCGCGACAGCATTCTCATGCCAGGCGTAACAGTCAAGGCCGGCGCCGTGGTGCAGTATGCCATCATTGCCGAAAACGCCGTGGTGGGCGAGGATTGCGTGGTTGGTGTGCGTCCCGAACATTGCAGCAACAAAGACATCTGGGGTGTTGCCGTGGTTGGCGAAAACGTGCAACTTGAGCCCAGCAGGGTAGTGCTGCCCAAAGAAATGGTGGAGGCGTAATCTCTGTTCTTTTTTGCAAAAACCACCTGCGGTGGGGCTCTACTTTGTGCACGCTAAGGCGCGCAAAAGTCGCTTCGCTGTGTTCTATTCCAGCCCCATAAAAATCCACCGCGGAGCGACATAGGTTTTTTTGGTTCTTTTTTTGCAAAAAAAGAACAACAAGAAAGGATCCAGCCATGAAAGTTTTATTTGTCACCAGCGAGTCCCGCCCATTTGTGGCCAGCGGCGGCTTGGCGGACGTCGCAGGCTCGCTGCCGCAAGCGTTGCGCAAGCGTGTGGTAGGCGCGCGGGTGATTCTACCCCTGCACGACGCCATTAACCCCGAGCTGCGCGCAAGCATGAAGTTCGTTACGCACATTGTGGTGCCGCTTGCTTGGCGCAAGCAATATTGCGGGCTGTTTGAGGCGCAGCACAACGGCGTGGTATACTATTTTCTCGACAACCAATACTATTTCAAACGCGGTGCCAAGCTGTATGGGCATTACGACGACGGCGAACGCTTTGCGTTTTTTGCCCGCGCCGTGCTGGAAATTCTACCGCACTTGGACGATTTTGTGCCGGATATTCTGCATTGCAACGACTGGCATTGCGCGCTGGTGCCGGTGTATCACACCACACACTATGGCAAGTTGCCGTTTTATCAGCACATGCGCACGCTGTTCACCATCCACAACATCGAGTACCAAGGAAAGTACGACATGGCCATTTTGGGCGATGTCTTTGGCCTAGATGCCGAGCATTCAAGCTTAGTAGAGCACAACGGTGGCATCAACTTGATGAAAGGCGGCATTGAGTGCGCCCACGCGGTGAATACCGTCAGCGAAAGCTACTCGCGTGAAATTCTCACACCGGAGTACGGCCACGGGCTTGAGGATATTTTGGCGCAACGCCAGCACAAGCTCAGCGGCATCCTCAATGGCATTGATGTGCAAGGCCAAAACCCCGTCGACGACCCACACATCACCGCAAACTTCTGCGCCGAAGACCTAACGGGCAAAGCCGCATGCAAGGCTGCCCTGCAAAGCCAGTTCAACCTTGACGTTGAGCCGCGCGTGCCGCTCATTGGCATGGTTAGCCGTTTGGCTGCGCACAAAGGCATGGCCTATATTCAAGGCTGCATGGAGCAACTGCTGCAAGAAAGCGACGCGCAGCTGGTTGTGCTGGGCACTGGTGATTACGAATACGAGCAATTTTTCCACTACTTAGCGGAGAAATTCAGCACTCGTGTGGCCTTTTGCTGCGACTTCAAGCCTGCATTGTCTCGGCAAATTTACGCCGGCAGCGACCTTTTCCTCATGCCCAGCCAAAGCGAACCCTGCGGGCTTTCGCAAATGATCGCCCTGCGCTATGGCTCGATCCCCGTGGTACGCGAAACCGGCGGCCTGCGTGATAGCATCACCGACAGTGGCGACGGCGAGGGCAACGGCTTCACGTTTGCAGACACAACTGCCGAGGCGCTGCTCATTACCCTGCGCCGCGCCCTGCAAGGCTACGCCGACGAAGCGGGCTGGCAAGTGCTGGTGCGCCGCGCCATGGCCTGCGATTTCAGCTGGGGCAAAAGCGCGGGGGCGTATATCAAGCTATATAAAGGGCTGTTGGGATGATTGAAGTGAAGACCCCGCGATTGATTATCCGCGACTGGCAGCCTTCCGACCACGCACATTGGCACCGTTTGTTCAGCAACACGCAAAATATGCGCTTTGTTGAACACCTGCAATGCCACACACTTGAAGAAAGCCGCAAGCACCTGCAAGGCACCATCGATGCGATACAAGAAAGCCCGCGCATAAAATATTTCTTCGCTATGCAGCTGCGCGACACAAGCGAGTTCATCGGCAACATTGGCTTTATGACAGAACTTAAGGCTGGTGTTTTGTGGGGCAATATGGGCTGGTTTTTGCTGCCGGAACACCAAGGATATGGCTACGCGGCAGAGGCTTTTGCTGCGCTCATTCCCCGCATGTTTGAGGAGTGGGGCGTGGCCGTGATTGACGCAGGTTGCAACATTGCGAACAAAGCGTCTGAATGCATTATGCAAGCATGTGGCATGAAGCTCGTGCAGCAATACGATGACCGCTTGAATTATCAACTGAAGAAAGAAGATTGGCTTAACCTGTGATAACGATAACCCTACTACGCCATGGCATTGCCGCTGGCGAAACCGAAGGCCGCTACATCGGCCACACCGACGCCCCCCTCACCGAGCAGGGGCGCGCGCAGCTTGCGCAAATGGCAGCGGAGCACGACTATCCACATGCGGAGGCCGTGTTTGTGTCGCCGCTTGCGCGCTGCGTACAAACAGCAGAAATTCTCTACCCCGCCGCAAAGCCCATCGCCCTAGATGGCCTCAAAGAGTACTTCTTCGGCGAGTTTGAGGATAAATCCCCCGCCGACTTGGATAGCCACCCGCTGTTCGCGCGCTGGCTGGCAGGCGAGCCTGATCTCGTGCCGCCCTTCGCCGAAAACCTCGAAAATTTCCAAGCCCGCCTAGCGGACACGTTTATAAAAGTAGTGGACGGCCTGTTCAAAGCCAACGTGAAGCACTCTGTTATCATCACACACGGTGGAGTCATCATGGCTTTGCTGGCAATGTTCGGCCTGCCCGAGGCCCCCATGCACGAGTGGCTCACACCCAGCGGCTGCGGATTCACCATGCGGGTTGAGCCCAGCGTGTGGATGCGCGGACGCAAGGTTGAAGTCTGCGCCATGGCTCCCGCAGAACCGCCCGCGGACGAGCTGCCCGAAGAGCGGCGGCTGTGGAAAGAGCTTGAAGAGTCGGAGTACATGTGATGCAATATTATACGCCAAGCAAGAGACCATATCATAAGGCGGGACATGTTCTCGGGATTTTATCGCTATGTATACCGCCGGCAGGAACAATTTTGGGGCTTATCGGCTTGCCGATGGCAATTATCAGCAAAAGAAAAAGCTCCATAATCATGTGCTCTATCGGAATAATTTTGTGGGTTGCAGTATATGGTTCGATTTTTTTATTCGTGCCCCGTCCCGTTCACCATGATATGCACGGAAATGCGATGTTCCCAACGTTTTCACATGGCGAGACTCTTGTTGTTCAGGCCACGGCAGGGGCAGAATATATGAATGGTGATATTATCGTTTTCAATGCCAATGCCAATGTTAAATTTCAAAACGAAGCTATTGTGCAACGAATTATCGCAAGTGCAGGACAGAGTATACGAATTTACTATGGAAATCATCACGTTTATGTTGACGGCGTGTTGTTATCAGAAAATTATATATGGGCTAGTGAAATCCGTGAACTTGAAAATGAAAATTTCTTCTACACGACTGTTGCGGAAAATCATTTTTTTGTGATGCCGGATAATCGCAACTATATTCACAGCAAATCAAATGGAATGGGAACGATTCACGAAAGCCAAATTATAGGCAGAGTTATACTGGTTGCAGGGCGAGTCATCAGCAACTAACAGGAGAAATCACAGTTTAATGCAAAACAAGCTATATCTGGCCCCCATGGCAGGCGTGGCCGACCGCGCCATGCGCCAGCTGTGCATGGAATACGGCGCACAGGCCTGCTGCAGCGAAATGGTGAGCGCCATGGGCATTTTTTGTGGCGACCGCAAAAGCGGCCAGCTCATGCAAATCACCCCGCAGGAACAACCCTGCGGGATTCAATTATTCGGCAAAGAGCCGCACACCTTCCCCAAGGCCGTTGAGGCCGCCATGCAACACAACCCCGCGTTCATCGACATCAACATGGGTTGCCCCGCAACCAAAGTCGCAGGCGGCGGCAGCGGTGCTGCGCTGATGAAATCGCCCGAACTCGCGCGCGAGATCATCGCCGCCGTGGTTAAGACGGTCGATGGAGTCGTGCCGGTCAGTGTGAAAATGCGCACTGGCTGGGATGAACACAGCCTCAACTGCGTGCAGCTTGCGAAAATCGCCGAGGATGCAGGTGCCGCATGGCTCACCGTGCATGGCCGCACGCGTCAGCAGATGTACGCCCCGCCGGTGGACAAGCACAGCATTCGTGCGGTCAAGCAGGCGGTCAGCGTGCCCGTCATTGCCAATGGCGATGTGTGCGATGGCGCGTCGGCACAGGCAATGCTGAACGAAACCGGCGCAGATGCCGTGATGATCGGCCGTGCGGCGATGGGTGCGCCTTGGGTGTTTGCACACATCGCGGCCTACTTGAAGGACGGCACCATCTTACCTGAACCCACTGCTCAACAGCGCATGGAAATCATGCTGCGGCACGTGCGTCTGCTGTGCGAGCACAAGGGCGAGCGTCACGGCATGCGCGAGGCCCGCAAACACGCCGCGTGGTATCTCAAGGGCGTGCGCGGTGGCGCGAAATTACGCGCGCAGGCGGTGACGATCACACAATTTGAAGAATTGGAAGAACTTGCGGCGACGCTAATAGGAGAAAACGATGGACTTAATTGAGCAACTTCATGTGTTCATGGCAAACATCGCAATGGATTACGCCATTTGCGGCGGCCATGCGATAGACCTGTTTTTGGGCAGAAAAACACGACCGCATAAAGATTTGGATGTGGCGATTTTTGGGGAGGACAGGGATAATCTTGTTGCGCACATGCTCAATGATGGCTGGGATGTTTATGAACCCTGCGGCACTGCATATTTGCACAAAATCAACACGGTGGATGGCCAGTTATGCACAAAAATGAATATTTGGTGTGTGCGGCCAACCAACCCACATTACACATTCACCGAGCATGAGAAAGATATGTACGCAGTTGAGTTTGATGGCGCGGAGCAAACAGAGCTTGATTTTATTGAGTTTTTGTTTAACACGCGAGAAGATGAGGCGTTTTTATTTGCCCGTAATCATGACATGAAACGTAGCCTAGAAAAGGCGATACTCCACGTGAATGGAATACCTTATCTCGCGCCCGAGCTGGTCTTGCTATATAAATCAAGGCCGGCTGACCACGAGGAAAATCAACTTGATTTTGAATGTGCCGCCAAAGCATTGAATGCCGAACAACGAGCATGGTTGCAACATTCGCTGGCCGCGCTGTTCCCCACTGGGCACAAATGGCTTGACACAAAGGAGCAATCATGACCCTGCCTCCCGAACCCGCGCGCCTCATCACCCTGCTTGAACAAGCGGGATTTTCGGCATACGTCGTGGGCGGCTGCGTGCGCGACAGCTTACTAGGCAAAGTGCCGCAAGACTGGGACTTGTGCAGCTCTGCCACACCCGAACAAGCACGTGATATCCTGCAAGCCGCGGGCATCACCGTGCATGAAACGGGGCTGCAGCACGGCACTATCACTGCCGTGTTTGACCGCCAGCCCTACGAAATCACCAGTTTTCGCCGCGACGGTGCCTACACTGATCATCGCAGACCGGACAGCGTGCAATTCACACAAGATTTGCATGAAGATCTCGCTCGGCGTGATTTCACCGTCAACGCCATGGCGTTTCACCCTCAACGAGGCCTTATCGATCCCTTTGGCGGACAAGCCGACTTGCAAGCGCGGGTCATCCGCTGTGTGGGCGAACCCGCGCAACGCTTCGCCGAAGATGCCCTGCGTATTCTGCGCGCGCTGCGTTTTGCCGCCACATTGGGCTTTGCCATTGAAGAAAAAACCGCGCAAGCCGCACATGACTTACGCTCTAATTTATTGCACATCGCACACGAGCGCGTGCAGGTTGAGCTAACCAAGCTGCTGTGCGGCAGCCACGCCTGTGAAATTTTGCTGGCACAGCGCGACATCATCTTCACCGTGTTGCCCGAGCTTGCGCTGCTTAATGGCTTTGACCAACACACGCCTTGGCATTGCTACGATGTATACGAGCACAGCTGCGTGGCCGTTCAACATGTGCCACCCGAGCCCGCGCTGCGCTGGGCCGCGCTGCTGCATGACACCGGCAAGCCCGCCTGTTTTTTCATGCGTGACGGCACTGGCCATGCCCATGGACACCCAGCCGTGAGCGCAAAAATCACGCTGCAAATTTGCGAGCGGCTAAAGTTTTCGCGCAAGCTCACGCAACAGGTGCATGCCCTAGTGGAACACCATGAACTGCGCTTGCTGGAAGATGATGTTGCACCTGTGCGGCTGCGCAGGTTGCTGGGCAAGCATGGCGGCGACACACTGTTGCAGCTGCTTGAACTTAATCGTGCTGATGTTTGCGCCCAGCACCCGGATAAATTTTATCGTCTGGCAAATTATAAACCCATCAAGCAGGCCATTGAGCAACTCATTGCAGAGCAAAGTTGCGTCACACGTGCGCAGTTGGCCGTCAACGGCAGCGATTTAATGGCACTTGGCCTACAAGATAAACAGCTTGGACAAGCACTTGATGAACTCTTGCAGCAGGTTATCGACGGCGCATTGCCCAATGAGCATGGCTTTTTGCTCGCCTATATTCAACAATCGCGAAGCGGATAGGTTTTTTTGGTTCTTTTTTTGCAAAAAAAGAACTATATCTCCACCCAATCGCCCAGCCAAAACGAGTAAATCAGCGTTTGGGCTACGGTCACACCAAAGCATTCCTGCATCGCACGGCGATATAATTTCAGTTGCACACCATAGCGCCCAATCAACGCCTGCATGTCATCCACGCGGTCGGTCTTGTAGTCAAGGAGAATGAGCGCACCGTCTTCCTCAAACGCACAGTCGATGATGCCCTGCACCACAATCTCCTCGCCTTGCGCGGCGGGGTCGTCAAGCAGCTCATGCGCTGGGATTGACATCGTAAACTTTTGCTCGCGCAGCAGCGTGGGCGATTTTTGCATGCGCCGCGCAAAATCACTGGCGAAGAATCGCTCAAGCTTTTCACGTTCTAAGGCCTTCACGTCGCGTGCGGTGAGGTAGCCCAGCTGTTCTAGCCGCGCGATTTCGCCCGCCAAATCCGCAGCCGCAGCAGGATAGTGGCAATACTGCAAAAAAGCATGCATCGCGCTGCCTCGGTGTGCCGCAGCAATGCCCTGCGCACGCGTAAATGCCGGCCGCTGCGAAAATGCAAATTGATCCTGCGCGGCTTGCTCGGCCAGTTCGCTCACCGCCTGCTTAGCCGCCAGTTGATTCAGCGCAGCATAGGAGTACACATAATCCAGTCTTTCCTGCACAAGCTTGCGCAGTGCTTCATCCACAGCAGGGGGCTGCGCAGTGGCCTGCTCATCAGCCTGAGCATGCTCTTGTGCCTGCGCAATGATGACACGCAATTTCTCCGCCGCCGGCAGAATAACCGTGCAATCCAGCCCTGCGATGTCACGCAGCTCACCAGCACAGGGGTGGCGCAACAACGCAGGCAACAGCCAATCAGCATAGCAATTGGCCCCCTGCACCATGGCAGAACTGAAACTTGGCTGGTCAAAATTTGCACGCACGGCAGCTGCTTGCAGCGCTTTTTCGGCACTCGCATGGCTGCTAAGCATGATCAATCTGTCCTTCGCGCGCGTCATCGCCACGTAAAGCAGGCGCAGTTCTTCTGCAAGCGTGCTGCGCTTGATTGCCGTCTTCACGGCACTATGCGGCAGCGTTTGCAAGCGGCTGCGGTGCTCCGGCTCTGGCCGCTGCAAGCCCAGCCCCGCTTTGCTGTGCAATAGCAGTGTCTCGCGCGTGTCAAGCAGATTAAAGCTCTTGCTGCACTGCGCCAAAATGCACACTGGGAATTCCAAACCCTTGGATTTGTGGATGCTCATGATGCGCACCACGTCGGCGGTTTCGCTCATCACGTTGGCGGCTAAGAGGCTTTGCTCTTGCTCAATGCGGTCCAGATAGCGCAAAAACCCGCTGAGTCCGCTAGCATTGCGTGCGCCGTAATCACGGGCGTAGTCCGCCAGCCGCAGCAGATTCGCACGACGGCGAGCAGGGCTTTTCATTACCGCAGCAAGGGCGAGCAAGCCACTATCCTCCAACAGCGTGCGCACCAAATCGCCCACCGAGCACACAGCAGCAAGCTCACGCCACTGCGCCAGCTGCGCGAAGAACGCCACGCACTGCGCATCGCCCGCATCCGCTGCTGCACGCATCACATGATACACACCCGCAAGCTTGTGCTGTGTGCGCAAGCGAGCCAGATCACCCGGTGCAAAGCCCACCATGGGCGAAAGCAGCAGCGCCGTCAACGGAATATCTTGCACAGGATTGTCCACCACGCGCAACAAACTCAGCAGCAACTGCACCTCGCGCGAGGCAAACAAGCTCTCGCTTTGCGCCGCATAGGCCTGCACGCCCGCGTTCTGCAGCGCTTGGGCATACACCATGCCGCTGGCTTTGTCGGCCCGCAACAAAATGCAAAAGTCCCGCGGACGCAACTGCGAATTAGCAATTTCACTGGCAATCCACTGGGCAATGTGCTGCGCCTCGGCCTGCGCCATGTCGTCGGTGTATTCCAGCAAATGCAACTCGGCGTCACACACCGAAAGATCATTGCGACCGCACACCAGCTCTTCGTCTTCGCTGTATTCAATCTCCGCTGCTTGGCGACGCATGAGCTGGCGAAAGGCAAAGTTCACGCAGTCTGTCACGCCGGGTTTGCTGCGAAAATTTTTGCCCAACACCACGCAAGCAGGGTAGTGCTCGCCATCATAGCGCGCATAAGTATCCCGTTTTTCGATAAACAGCGCAGGACTCGCCTGGCGAAAGCCATAGATGCTTTGCTTCACGTCGCCCACCATAAACAGGTTTTCGCCGTTGCGGCTCACTGCATGAAACAGCTGCCCCTGCGCCGCGTTGATGTCTTGATATTCGTCCACCAAAATCTCGCGATACTGCTCGCCTAGCTGCTGCGCCAGTGCGGACTTCGAGCCATCTTCGTTGTGCAGCAGCCGCAGCGCCCAATGCATGATATCGTTGAAATCCGCAGCTTGTCGGGCGTCTTTTGCTGCATCGCAACGGGCGATGTAATCCTCCACCAGTTGCACAAAACGTGCCGCAATGGGCGCCAATGCCAGCATGTCTTCAGCGTGTTCAGCCATGCTCACACAGAACAGCTTGACGAGGGACTCCAGTTGCTTTTTCATACGTTTGCGGCGTTCTTTGTCGATGTCATCATGCCCGCGCGGCAGGCGAGCATAGCTCACGCTCTGCAAGCCCGCACGCAATTCATCCCAGTGTTGCAGCGCAAGCAAGCTATCTAACAGTGCAGCATCGCTGTCCAAAAAGCACATCGCACGGCAGTCTTGCAGCAGCTCTTGCGCATGCCCCAGCAGAATCTCCAGCCACTGTGTCGTGTTATCCGCCAGCAAGCCGCGCAGCCACGCTTGGGGGTTCGGCGTTGCAAGGGCCATGTTAGCCGCCGCCTGCACGCGCCGCGCAAGCTTAGTGTCATCACCAGCAAACTCCAGCAACAACCCCAGCGACGTGAAATTCTCATCTGCCCCAGCATAAGCCGCCTCCAAGGTTTCTTCCATGGCCTGCGCACGAATGGCACGCAGCTCGCTGTCGTCCAGCAGGCGAACTTGTGCAGGCAGCCCAGCGGCCGCACCGTGTTCTTGCACCAGCTTCAGGCAAAAGCTATCAATGGTGCAAATATCAGCCAAGGGCAGCAGTTGCTGCTGCTTGCGCAGGGCATAGTTATCCGGCTCTTGCTTGAGCTGTTTGGTGATGGCTTCGTCGATTTTCGCGCGCATTTGTGCCGCCGCCGCCCGCGTGAACGTCACAATCAGCAGCTCATCTGCGCGGCAATTTTCCTGCGTGAAATAGCGCAGCACGCGCTGCACCAGCACGGCGGTTTTGCCGCTGCCGGCCGCCGCGCTCACCAGCAGGCTGCCTCCGCGAGCCTCCATGGCCTGCTGTTGTTGAGGGGTTGGTTTAAACGCCATCATGCACCTCCTGTAGCTGCGCAAGTGTTTGCTCAAACTTTGCACTGGGTATTTCTTTGGTCGCACCATCGCTTTCGCGCCCACACACGGCTTGGTAATCACACCACTCACAAGCGCTTTCTATCGGCAGCGCGGGAATCTCGCCTTGGCGCAAGCTGTGCACAATGCCATCCAACACCCGGTGAATTTCCCGCTGCACACGCGCCCAGTCGTCTTGTGACATCACCGGCAGCTTGTGCGGGTTTTCCTCGCCCTGTATCACAAAGCCATCCGGTTTGCCCTGCGTGAATTTCTCGCGAGCAACTTCTTCGGCGCTGCGGTCGCGCTTTGCGGCGTTCAGCGGCGGGTCTTTGGCCGGCTGAATCATCACCCCGGCAGGCTGCGCGTTTTCGTAGCCATTTTGTTGCAGCGCAAGCAGATACACTGGCAGTTGCAGCCCCAAGCCCTGCGAAATCTCGCCTAGGTTGAATTTACGGCTGCCGGTTTTATAGTCCACCACACGAAACACGCGTTGACCATTAAACTCTGCGCAATCCACGCGGTCAGCGGTGCCACCAAGGCGCAAGCTGCTGCTGCCGTCGCTCAACTGCATGCGATAGGGTTGCATCGCGCTGTCCGGTGCTATCCTGAGTTCACATGCTGCTGGCCGAAACGCACTGTCACGGAATTGCAGCACCATGCGCTCAAACACACTTGCCGCAATGCCACGCAGTCGGTTGAACAAATACGTCACCCGCGCAGGCAATTCTGCCGGAAAATGCTCGGCAGCGTAGTCATCCAGCTCGGCATTCACAAGCGCGGCGCGTTGTTCAGCGGTCATGGCAAGCAAATCCTCGCAACTGTGCTGCGTAAACAGTCGCTCAAACAGCCAATGCAAAATATCACCACGCAGCAGGGGATTGTAGTCCACGCTGTTGCGCGCCGTGGCCTTCAGGCCGTACTGGCAGTAATACGCAAAGGGGCAGCGTGCATAGCTTTCCACCCGCGACGGCGACAGATAATTCACCCCGGCAAATAGCGCTGTAGCCGTTGACGCATCAGCAATGCGCAGGGTATCAGGCTGTTCGCACACCGTGCGCTGCAGTGCCGCCAAGCGCGGCGCGAAGTGCTCGTGTTGGCTGAAATAATCTCGTAGCGCGGCATATAGCGCAGTTTGCTTGGGTTGTTCCTCGCACAGCAGCGCAAAGGCCGCGCTGTGGCCATGCAGTTTATCCTCCGGTGGCAAAAACGCAGCATCCTGCACCTGCACGCCGGGGAATTGTTCACGCAGCTGCCGCAGCACCAGGGAGGGCGCCAGTTCGTCGCCGCTGCTGGTGCGCAACGCCCAGCTAATATGCAACTGCTCTCGCGCAGCCGTCAATGTTCGATACACCACCATGCGTTCCATGGCAAGTTGTTGCGGCGCGGTGTCTTGCATGTGCAGCCCCAGCTCAGTGAGTGCCGCACGCTCGCGGTCGCTCACCAAGCTATTTTTTGCCGGCAACTGCGGAAACACGCCCTCGTTCATCCCCAGTACAAACACCGCCCGCGGGGAATTCAAGCGCACACGTTCGGCTGAACCAAACGTGACAGCATCTAGGCTTTGCGGCAACTGTCCTAGGGTTTGCTGCTGCAAAATCAACCCAAACAGCCCACAGAATTGCGCAGCACTCACCGGTTGATCAGCCAAGCCCTCCGCCAACTGATCCAGCAAAGCCATCAGCAACTCCCAAATGCGCAGCAGCTCCTGCGCTTGCGGCGACGGCAGGGTAGCACGCAGCTTCTTCAGCCCAACGGGAATATGCGCGTCTTGCAGCAGCTTGTCCATAGCCTGCGCGGCAGCCAAACCTGTGCAATCCCGCAGACTTTCACGAAACGCCTGCAAGGGCACAACCGCCAGCTCACGCAAATAGTTGAGCTTGTTCAGCAGCGAATCACTGTGCTCATTTTCCGGCTGCCCAAGACCTTTGGGGTGAGCTGTCCACTCATCCAGCCAGCGATTGCCCTGCACCCGCCACAGCAGCGCATACTCCTCCAGCAGCGCGATTTCTTCATCATCCAGTTGAGTCAGCCCAGTCTTCAGCCAGCGCATCGCCGCATCGGCGCTGAAGCCATGCTGCGCAATTTCTAACGCTGCGGCCACCATGCGCATCAGCGGTTGAGCTGCCACCGGCTGACGGCGATCCTCAAACAGCGGCACGCCTGCGCGGCGCAGCGCCGCAAACATCGACTGTTCATAGCTGTCGCCGTTGCGGGCCACAATGGCAATATCCCGGCAGCGCAAGCCCTCACGCAGCAACGCCTTCACTTGTGCAGCAACAAGGGAGCACTCCGCTTCCACATCCTCACAAACCGTCATGCGAATCATATCTTCACGCAATTCCCGGTGCGCTGTTTCACAAGTGACGGGCACTTTTACGCTAACCCCAGCTTGTTGCGCCAGCATGCGCAATTCGCCAAAAGTACGCTGTGTATGTTCAAATGTATCATCATCTTTGTCGTGGCAAAGCGTCACGTAAGTCGCTTCGCTGTGCTCAATCACTCGCTGCAACACGCGTAATTCCTGCGGCGTAAAGCCCATGAATGAGTCAATGGCCACCACGCGGCCCTGCAAAAATGCACGACCTTCGGGCATATCCAGTGCCTCCAGCAAGCCCTGCAAAGCATCACAATGCCCGCCGAACTGCGTGTGCAGCACGGCATCATAAGCCTGCATGATTTCGCCCAACTCGCGCAGTTTCGGCTGGTTAAGCCGCAGCGCAGCTGTATAAAACTCCTGCGGCGTGGTGCCAGCCATGCTCAGTTCGCTGCGCAAGCGCAGCAATCCCGGCAGCATGCGCTCGTTGGCTTTGGCGAACATCTCCAACTTATCACGCACGGCATCCAAAGCCAAGTGCATAGCAATGGTTCGCTGGGCTTCGGTCAGGCTCACCCGGCCACCACGCCCACCGCATGTGCGAAACAAACTGTCTGCTAGGCGAGTGAAGCTTAGCACTTCAACGGCTTGGGCATCACGCGGGCCAAGCAGCGCCAGCAGCGCACGCTCATGGTTGAACGAATCCTGCTCGGGCACCAGCAAGATGACATCACGTCGCCCCGCCTGCACAAATTCCCGCAGCAACTCATGTAAATATGTTGTTTTGCCCGTGCCAGCCTGTCCTAGAATAAACTGCAACATAAATCCCCCTGTAGGGGCGGATGCAAATCCGCCCGAAGCTTCATCTCCATTATACACCATATCCCAAAAAAGCGCAAGAAAAATCACCCTCCGCCGCAGCAGAGGGTGTAATTTTTATTGCGAATTTAGATAAAGTTCGTGGTGCGGCGATAGGTGGCCGCAATGCGGAAATCGCTGGTGAAAAACTCCACCAAAGGCACAACAATCGTCATGTCATAGCTAAAGTCCGCACTGATGATTTGCAGCGTTTGGGCGTCCACGCGCAATTGCACGCGCGGATTTTCATAGCGCACTTGCACGGCGGCGGTGCCCAACACGCCAATCACAGGCCCTAACACGGGTATGCCGTTGAAAATGGCGTTGAGGATATCCGTGATCTGTGCACCCAGCACACCAATGGTGCGGCCAACCGAGCCGTCATTGGCACCGCCGGTGATGCCATCCACTTGCGCGCGCGGCACAAGAGTGACCACCAAGGTGCGGCCATTGTTGTGGGTTTCGGCGCGGGCACTCACCAAATCAGCGGGAGTGATAGCCGCAGGGTTGCCGGGCAGGCCAGTGCTGTTGTCGCCATCAGCCAACAGTGCTAGGTCGATAATCTGACGCAGGTTGTTGGGCACAATGGCCGGGTATTCGGTCACGTTCATCACGCGGCGCAGATCAAGGTCGCGGTTTGCGTTGGCAATGTTGCGATAAATCGCAAGCACTTGTGCGGGGTCGGTCACCACGTTGGTGGGCTGTGACCACGGCATAATCATGTGTCCCCAGTTGCTAAACAGCGACACAATGGTCATCACAATGGCAATAATAGATTGAAGCATGGCAGTTTTCTCGCTTTCGTCATTAAGATTTGTTTAACCCTTACCATCTTATTTGTCGCAGCACATGCGAGAATTCCTCACCCTAATTTTTCTATTTTAACAGCGCAGCTTACCAATCAAAGTTGGTGTAGTAGTGCCGCACGGTGTAGGAAAGCGCGGCGTCAGCGCGCATTGGGCCAAGCACAACATCACGTGCCTGTGCAGAAACCACAAAGCCGCTGCGCGCTTCCATCACTTGGCCTTGCTCGTTGAGCATAATGGTAGCAAAGCCGCCATGGTGGCGCAGGCTGGTGTTTTGGGCACTCACTTGCACAAATTCCACGCCGCCAAGGGTTTGGTCAATCACCTGCTGGGGCGTCATCGTCACCTGCACACGATCGTTGCGTTCTTCGCGCACATGCACGGTAATCACCCAGCCTTGGCCGCTGCGCACGGTTTCAATGGCCTCGATGTCATCCATCGTCAGCTCCGAGGCATTGGTGCCGGCCGAGAAAAATTCTCCAGCGTTGTTTTGCCCGCGACTGATGCGCGTGGTCACCCACTCGGCAGGGGGGAGTTGTTGCTGCAAAATCGGGTTGAGCGCAGGCATGGCAAGGCCTGCCATGCCGGTGGCACTCACACGTCCCATCACCATGCGGCTGCGGCGCGAAAACGCCGGGCGTTCAAGTCGCACATCGTTGGCCGCTTGATTGAACACATGCAGCTGCGCGGCTTCGCTTAGCTCATGCAGGTTATCCGGCAGGGCACTGGTGTCAATGGGCGGCAATGCCTCAGCAGGCAGGGTAGTGGCCTGCGCCTGCTCGGTAGCCTCTTCGGGCAGGGTAATGGTTTCGTCTTGCGTGGTGGCAATTTGCGTGGTGTAGCCCGCGGCGGGAATGTCATGCGCGGGCTGTGCGCGGCAGCCGGTGAACAATACCGCTGCCGTCAAGATAGCTAAGGGTAACAGTATTTTTTTCATCATAAACCTCCGGTGCGTTTAGTGTAACACACCGGAGGTGGCTTATGCTGTTGTGCGCAGGTTCAAAAAGTTACCAGCGGAAGTTGTTGTAAGTCCAGCGGCTGGTTTGGTGGGCCGTCACGTCGGTGTTCACGCCAATTACGCCGCCGCCAATGCGGGCGCCATTAATTTGCGCATTCACGTCAAAGCCGTTAGCTGCTTCAATAATTTGCCCTTGTGGGTTCACCACCACCCAAGCGAATCCGTTTTGATAACGTACGGTTGCATTGTTGGGGTCACCGCTCACGGGTGCATCATCCATGATGGCAGCAACAATTTGCTCACGCGTTTGGATGGAAGAAATACGGCCGTGCGAGCTCACAAAGTGCTGCGGGTTAACTTCGTCGCGCACACGCACTTCAATGCGCCAGTTGTTGCCTTGGCGGGTTGAGGTAATGCGTGTGATGTCTTGCGTGCGCAGGTTGGAGCCAAAGTTGGGCGAGTTGCTCATCCAATAATACTGTGTGTCTTGGCCAGGTGTGCGCACGCGAGTTTCGGGGTCTCCAGGCATCAGGTTGTTCACAATAGTATTGATGATGGCTTGGATGGGTGCCGCGCCAACTAGTCCGGTGAAGTCAAGGCTTTCAATGCGCAACACTTGCACTTGGGTGTGGCCGGGGCGTTCGCGGTTCACGCGGTTCACCACGCGGTTGAAGTATTCCAGCTGTTGTGCCTGGCTCAGTGTATTGAGGTTTGCCGGCGGCAGATAGGGGTCAACGTCTTCGTTGTCGTTGTCGTCTGTTGTGGCTGCTGCAGCCGTGGTGGTTTCGCCATTGGCTTCGGTGGTTTCGTCGTTAGCTTCGGTGGTTTCTTCTTCGTACTCGGTGGTGTACTCTTCTGTGGTGTACTCGGTGTAGTCGTTGTCGTTGTCATTGTTGTTGCGGTTGCAGGCGGTGAGCACAGCACCAAGGCTAAACAGCATGGCAATGGCAGCGATGAGCGCAAGAACTTTCTTCATGTGGTTTTCTCCTCCTAAAATATGGTTAACAAATCAAAAGGGGTTAGCGCCAAACAAAATTGGTGAAGTGGAATTCAGTTACTTGTGCGGCAGTCATATAATCCACAGTAACGGGGCCCAAATTCACTTGCCCAGTGCGTGCCGCCACGTTAAAGCCGCCATTGGCTGCCGTAATTTGGCCTTGTGCATTCACCGTAAAGGTAATGTGTCCGCCATGATAGCGCAGCGAGGCTTCAGAGATATCCGTGCGGATAGCAGCACTTACATCCAAAATTTCGGCAAGCACTTCGTCGCGCGTCATAATTTGGTGCATACGACCATTGGCGCTGTTGCGCGGGGCAGGGTTCACTTCTTCACGTGCACGCACAGTGATGGTGAATCCGCCGTTGCCGGCAGGTGTCACAGTCATGTTGGCCACATCAGCTGGACGAATATCAAATCTGGCGGTGTCCGCAAAAAACTCAGTTTGCAAGTTGCTGCCGGGTGCAAAGGTTCTTTCATACCAGTCGCCGTCCATCAGCATTCCAACCACAAAGTTTACCACGGGCGTACCTAGGTTACGCACAATCACGCCACCAGCAAGATTGATGTCACTCATTTGCAGGCGCTGTCTGCGGAAAAAGCCGGGTTGTTCGTCACGCACGCGGTTCAGTGCCGTGTTCACAAAGGCAATTTGCTCATTGCGGCCAAGCTGGTGCAGGTTGGCAGGCGGCAGCAACGGATCAACCGGGTCATCGTTGTCATTATCGTTTGCAGGGTCGGCGTCGGCTGCAAGCACATCGTTGTCGTTATCGTTTTCATTCTCGTTTTCGTCAACGTTTGCACAGTCGCAGTCTTCTTCGCAGTACGGGTAGTAGGGGCATTCGCATTCGTCTGCACAGCAGGCAGCGCGGTCGTCGTTGTCGTTGTACTCGGTGGGATACTCGGGATAGCCGTTTTCGCCGTTGTTGCCGCCACAAGCGGTGAGCACAATGCCAAGGCTAAACAGCATGGCAATGGCAGCAATGAGCGCAAGGACTTTCTTCATGTGGAATCTCCTCCCCAAAATGTCAATGATATGGCTATTGTATCACATTCTCGCGGCAATTGCAAGGTTTTTTTTTGCAACTTTTACACAACATATGCTTACAGGAGGGTTCAACATGAATTTTCGCAGCGATTTAGCCTTAGAATGCATGGATATTAACCAAAAACTACCTGGCGTGCACTGCCACGAAGACGACCACGGCGAGTTTCGTCTCACTCGCCTGCATGTGCAAAACGAGCAAGGCGCGCGGGCGCTAGGAAAGCCCGTGGGGCATTATGTCACTGTGGAGTTGCCGCCGCTAGGCGACTACGCTGATGTGTACGGCGCGGCCATGCATTGCATTGCCGAGGAACTGCATCGCCTGTTGCCCAAACAGGGCACGGTGCTAGTGGCAGGCTTGGGCAACCACAGCATGACACCTGATGCTCTTGGCCCGTTGTGCTGCCAGCAAGTTTTGGCAACACGCCACATTGCCGCCGAGCTGGCCAAAAGTGCGGGCTTAGGCAAGCTACGCCCAGTGAGCACACTCACCCCCGGGGTACTGGGCCGCACCGGCATGGAAAGCAGCGAACTGATCGCCGCTGCGGTGCAAGCACTCCAGCCTGCCGCTGTCATTGCGGCGGACGCCCTTGCGGCACGCAGTTTGAGCCGTCTGGGCTGCACCGTGCAAATGAGCAACGCGGGCATCGTGCCGGGTTCGGGTGTGGGCAACGCGCGCCAGCAGATTTGCGAAAGCGCGCTGGGCGTGCCAGTGATTGCCTTGGGTGTGCCCACCGTGGTGGATGCCGCCACCCTCGTCAGCGAACTCAGCGACTGCCAGCCAAATGATGCGCAACGCTGCAAAACCATGATGGTCACCCCGCGTGAGATTGACCTGCTGGTGCAGCGCGCAGCCAAACTTTGCAGCATGGCCATCAACCGAGCACTGCAGCCGCACCTAAGCGTAGAAGATTTTTTAGCATTAGTGGAGTAATTGTTTGCAGCAAACCCGGGTAGGGGCGGCGATTACGCCGCAACGGCTTCTCCATCCCACTCGCCTCAGCAGGCATAGGATACGCTCATCGCGAATAATCATGCAAAGGGACATTGTCTGTCCACTATCCACTAGGAGCACATATGAACCGAAACAAGCTCATTGGCATTGCCATGGTGCTGGTGGTTGCCGTTAGCCTGCTGGCGGGCGATAGCCTGCTGCAAAGCGCCGCGATGGTTAGCGCAGGCATTGAGTTGCCGCAAGGGGCAGTTGCGCTGCTGCAAGATATGAGCGATTTGCCTGCCGATGCACGCTACATACCACGCCCACGGCCGCAACCGCCGCGCCGCCCCGTTGTGCCACCGGGTGAAATCGACCTCATGGCCACCCCTACGGATATCCTGCTATTGATGGAAGAGGCGCAGTACGAATTCGCCGACCAAGTGCCCGCCGGCAACATTGTGCCGCGGCATTTCACCAACCGCAGCGCAAACCAAGTTTGGGGCGACCTCGCAGTGTATAACCTCACCGCCACACAGCGCCAGCGCGACATTTCGCAAGACTTAGCACAGCAGCTTTGCCTGCAAATCGACCCTACTTTGCCCAGCATATTGATCTATCACACCCACACCACCGAAGGCTTTGAGATCATCGACCGCCCATGGTACGCCGCCAACTGGGACTCCCGCACGGCCGATTACAACCGCAACATCGTGCGCGTGGGCGAGGAGATTGTGGGCATGCTGCGCAGTGCAGGCTTCAACGTCATTCACGACACCACGGTGTTCGACATCCCCTTTGCCGGTGCCTATGACCGCTCGCGGCTGGCCATTCAATACTGGCTGGCACGCTATCCCTCCATCCAACTGACCATTGACGTGCACCGGGATGCCATCCACCGCGCCAACGGCGACCGCATCAAGCCCGTGGCAAACATCATGGGCCAGCAAGTTGCACAGGTCATGCTGCTTGCCGGCGCGCAAGAAGGCAACATCGGCGACTTCCCCAACTGGGAAACCAACCTAGCCCTAGCATCACAACTGCATGTGTTTGCGCAGCAACGCTATCCCGGCATTATGAAGCCACTGTGGTTCACGCCACGCCGCTTCAACATGGACGTCGCACCCTACGCGCTGTTTTTCGAAATCGGCACCGACGCCAACACCGTGCAAGAGGCCGTCCTAGCTGGCAGAATCTTTGGCGAAACCCTCGCTGCCTTCCTGCTGGAAAATTACGTGAAGTGACGCGAAGTGTTGCAGGGGCTTGTTTTTTTAACTTATCATAAGTGGTCCGGCGCGAAGCGGCTAGGTTTTTTTGGTTCTTTTTTTGCAAAAAAAGAACACCCTTGGGGGAGGTGCCCCGCAGGGCGGTGGGGGAGGCCACAGCGAAGCGACCGAGCTCCCCCGCAGGGGAAAAATCCCGGGAAGATTTTCATCCACACCGGGCATACTATTCCCATGACTGAAACATTAAAGCTGCTCAAACACTTCGCCGCCACCTGTTTAATTCTGCTATGCCTCACCGCCGCGCTGGGTGCCGCCACGGTGGTGCGCAACAATAGCCGCCTGCTGACCTTTGGTCAAGCCGGGCAGCAAGTTGCTTTTTCCATGGACACGCAGGTGATGACTTTCCAAACCGGCGAAGTGCTGCATGTGCTGCCGCGCATTAGCCCTTGGCTGCGCTTGGCGCGGCACGCTCCTGCACCGCTGGGCGCTTGGTTATTGATGGCCTATGCTGCACAGAGCAGTGGTTAGGGCGGAGTGATTTGCCGCAAGACAATTTCCTCACGCCGCTCATAGATTGAAACATCGCCATTCTTGGTGAATTCTTTGATGGCATAATATTCCACGCCATCGTCACCAATCACAGCCACAATGCCGCCGTTGTCCGTCGTTACATATTGCGCTGTTCCAACTTTTTGCAGGTTGCGATAGCCGCTCAAACCCTTCTTCACGCCCAGCGTCACATCGTGCGACTCCGTCTGCCAGCTGTTGCCGTTTGTATAAACCGCAACGCTTGGGCGCAGCTTTTTCACAAACGCCCTGCCTGTGGAATCACCCATGCCATGGTGACCGATTTTCAGCAAATCAATCGTGCTGTTAATTTGCTGGCACATGGCAAGCTCGTTGGCGGCACCTGTCATATCTGCGGCAAGCAATGCCTTAAACCCACCTGCTTGAACCAGCTGGCACAGCGAATCTTGGTTGGTGGAGCAACCCGTCAGCGGCGCACCATTGAGCAGCGTAACCGTCATGTTGCCCAGTATAAGCACAATATTATCCAAACCGTGCTGCGTGACTTCAACGCCTCTGCTCGCACAGCCCGTGAGGAAGTTTTGGTAATGCCCCCGGTCAATTTCGTCGGCCAAGTCTGGGTTGGGTTCGTGCTTCGCAAAAGCTTGCCCAACGGTGATGCTGGGGTGGTTGAGCAAAAACGGAAAGCCGCCCATGTGGTCCACATGAGCGTGCGTGCCAATGATGAAATCTAAGTGCACAGCAGCGTTGCCTGTCAGCCGCTGCAAATAATCCACGATATATGCGCCGCGCCCGGGTTCGCCCGCATCCACTAAGGCGTAGTGTCCATCACTTTCGAGGACGATGGCATCTTCCCAGCCGATGTTCAGCACGTGAATGCTACCCAGCTTTTGTTCATGCTTAGCCCTTTCGAGATACCATGATGGCGTCACCCGCGTGAAATCATCATGCCAGCCCAATATATTTTCTAGGTGGCGGCGGCCTTCGTCGGGCGTGCCTTGGTGGTGTTGCGATGAATCACACAAAGCCGCCAGCGCACAATAAGCATTGTAATAGGCGAACAAACGGAAAAACTCCTGCGGCGGCTTGCCAGCAAAGTAGCCATTGAGCAGCCCGCTGTTGTAGTGCGCGTTGACCTCGCCACCCCAATTCACGGGGTCAAATTCCCACCAAGGGTCGCCGTGATCTTTGTTGTAGGCGTTGAAGTCAATCACGCCCACTTGACCACTTGGCTGCACAATGAGATTAGTTTGGTTAAAATCGCCATGCGATAGGCACTGCGGCCTGTTGTTCAGCCAAGCCTTGTTTTCCTGCAAAAATCGTGCGACGATATCCCCGCCGAATGATTGAATAGGATGGGTTTGATAAAACGCCAACCGGTCTTGCACTTTGCCAAAGAACCAGCTATTCCACGGTTCGACATCTTTGGGAGCGGGCAGCGCGTGCAGTTGGCACAGCAACTCACCCGCCTTAACGCCAACAGCGTACTGCTCCGGCTCGCTCATATGCATCATGGCTGCTTGCACATCCTCGCCGGGCAGCCAAGTGCACAGCTGATAAACCTGCTGGCCATCATCGCACAAACCGAATTCGATGGGCTGCGCTGTGCAAACACCATGCTCGTGTGCACGTGCCATCATGTTGAACTCCGCCTGCTTACGGTCATGCTCAGCAAATGCGGATATACGCAACAGCAATTGTTTTCCATCTGCTGTAGTCAGGCGATATTTTTTGTCATCCGACCAGCCTTTTTCGATCGTTTGCACATCTACATACGCAATGTGTTGCGGTATATTCAATAAGAAACTCCTTTATAATTCTTAATCAACCTTGAGTCGTGCACAGCGAAGCGGCCGAGCCCCACCGCAGGTGGCCGCAGCCCGCACATTTTTCGCGGCAATGTGGCGTAGTTTGCACAGCATAGGCCTGCTCACGTTCACGCAGCAGGAATTTGCGCGATACACCATAGTCCAAGTTATCCCAGGGCAGGGGGGCGTTCACATCACGCGCTTGCAGATAATCATCCGGGTTAACGCCCAGCTGGGCAAAGCAATCGCGCCACAACTGCGGGTTGAACTGTTCATCCCAGCCGTCAAAACGTGCACCGGCAGTCCACGCAGCTTCCAGTACATCCGCAAGTTTTTCATCACCGCGAGCAAACACGCCCTCCAGCAGGCTGGCTTCGCAGCCATGCACTTTCACGCTGATTTTCTTGCTCTTCACGCTGTCACGCAGCAGCTGCTGCTTGCGGCGAATCTCCTCGCCATTGGCCTGCGCCTCCCATTGGAAGGGCGTGTGCGGCTTGGGCACAAAGTTCGAGGCACTCACCGTCACGGTTACACCTTTGCCAGCAGGCTTGTTCGGGTTGGCGTAAAACGCCTCCACAATGGCTTGCGCTAATGCAGCAATGCCTTGGATATCTTCATCAGTCTCAGTGGGCAGCCCAAGCATAAAGTACAGCTTAATCTGCGTCCATCCAGCAGAAAACGCGCGCGTGGCTGTTTCAAGCATCTGAGCTTGCGTAATGTTCTTGTTGATGACATCGCGCAGGCGCTGCGTACCGGCTTCAGGCGCGAAGGTCAAGCCGCTGCGGCGCAGCTTGGCTAGGCGCTCAATCAAATGCTCGGGGAATTCATCGGCACGCAGGCTGGGTGCTGCCACGTTGACTTTCTGCTCGCTGGTCCAGTCCAGCAGGCTATCCAGCAGCGCAGGCAGCTGAGTGTAATCACTGGTGCTCAGCGAACACAGCGACACTTCGTCATAGCCCGTGTTTTCAGTAACCATGCGGCATTGTTCACTCACCACATCGGGCGATTTCTCGCGCACCGGGCGGGTAATGAACCCCGCTTGGCAAAACCGGCAGCCGCGTATGCAGCCGCGAAACACCTCGCCCACCGTGCGGTCATGCACGGTTTCAATCAACGGCACCGGGAAGGTTTCAGGAAAATAGCTGTTGTTCAGATTCTGCACAATGCGTTTTTTCACCACGCCTTGCGACACACTGGGCACGTAGCAGCCCTCAAGCTGCGCGGCGGCCTGCAAAAACTCGCCCCGGCGTCCTTTATATATTGCCAGCAAATCCAACAGCTCACCCAGCACTTCTTCGCCCTCGCCAATCACGAACAGATCAATAAACGGCGCAAGGGGAGCGGGGTTGCAAGTGCAGGGTCCGCCTGCGATGATGATGGGATGGCTGTCATCGCGCTCGGCAGAACGCAACGGCAACCCTGCCAAATCAAGCATGTTGAGTACATTGCTGTAGCAAAGTTCGTATTGCAGCGTAAAGCCCAATAAGTCGAAATCACGCAGTGGGTCGCCGCTCTCCAGGGCATACAGCGGCAGGCCTGTGCGGCGCATTTCAGCCTCCATGTCTATCCACGGGGCAAAGGCACGCTCGCACCAGCAGTCTTCACGCGCGTTAGCCAAGCCATAAAGTATCTTCAAACCCAAGTGCGACATACCAATTTCGTATGTATCGGGGAAGCAAAAGGCCATGCGCAGCGCAACCTCAGCGGGATTCTTCATCACGCTGCCGGGTTCGCCGCCGGTGTAGCGGCCGGGTTTTTGCACTAGTGCTAAATGCTTAGTGCTTAGTGCTAAGTGATTCATGTTAAGCTCCCAGTAAAAATTTAACTAGCGGGGATTGCGACGCGCGCGAACACCCCCTGGCTGCTTTGCAGCCTTCCCCCTCTGAAGAGGGGGATCACCAGCGCACTGCGCTGAACTAACTACGTGATCGACCAACTTAACGCTGTGCAGACGGGTTGTAATCCCCCTCTTCAGAGGGGGAAAGCGCCATAGGCGCAGGGGGTGTTAAACTCCCAGTAAAAACCGCACCAACGCCGCTTGCTCCCACGGTGTTTTTTCGCTGCATGGCACAAGGCTGTAGCGCCCTTGGGCGTCGCTTGCGGCAAGGCCAAGCTCGCGCAGTACTTCGGCGGCCAGCCACAGTTTGGCAAAATCTTCTGGCTGCGCCTGCAATAGAATACGCTCAATGGCCACGGGCTTTTGCGCAGCCTTCAACAGGCGGAATATCACAGCACCGTCTTCGCGGGTGGGGCAAGCAACTTGCACCGGCTCGCGGCGCAGCATTTGTTCAACTGTGCGCTGTGCTTGCAGTAGCGCATCATTGGGCAGCAGGCTGAACTTCGCATTCTTCAAAATCAGCGACACATCGCGCTGGCCACGAAACTCGTTGGCTTCGAGCGTCACGGCCAAATCCAGCACATCGCCAGCGGCGAAGGCAAAGTCTTCGATAGTCGTGCGAAAAGCCATCACGGTGATTTTTGTGCCGCTTTGCTCAAGTGTTAGACGCAGGTGCTTGCCCTCGCCCACGGGGGTGGCGGCAAGCAGAACCATCTTAGGCAAAGCGAACACCGGCTGCGGGTTGCCTTGACCAAATGGCTCCAGCAAAGCAAGTTCGTCGGCCAAGTCAGTGGTGAGATGCGCGGGCTTTAGCTTGCAGTCCACATGCTGGGCAGGGAAGGGCATGGTCTGTTTTGCCGCATAAGCATTGATTTCCTCGCGCAGCCGATTAACCTCACAAGCTGGCAGAGAAAATCCTGCGGCAAGCTCGTGTCCGCCGAATTTTTGCATGAGATGCGCCGAGTTTTGCAGCGCATGAAACAGGTGAAAACCGGGTATGCTGCGGCCGCTGCCCTTGGCTTGCTCGCCGTTGAGCGTAATCATCAACACTGGCTTGCCGCAGCGTTCCATCAGCCGCGCAGCCACAATGCCCACCACGCCCTCGTGCCAGCCTTCACCGGCAAATACCAGCACACGATCGTGCTGCTGGGCGGGGTTAGCCTCTAGCCATGCGGTGGCCTGCGCGAAAATCTCTTGTTCCACCAGCTGCCGATCTTGGTTATACACGTCTAGTTTTTGTGCAAGGGTTTCTGCTCGGGATTCATCAAGGCAAAGCAGAAGTTCAAGTGCTTCATTAGCCAAACCCATGCGCCCTGCAGCGTTGATACGCGGCGCAAGCATAAACGAAAACGCCGACGTACCATAGGGCTTGCGCTGCGCATTGGCTACCCGCAGCAAAGCGGCAAAAGGCAAGCCCGGGTTATCATTGAGCATCTCAATGCCTGCGCGGGCGAAAATGCGGTTATCGCCCAGCAGGGGAGCAACATCGGCGATGGTGCCCAGCGCAACCAGTTCGGCGTAGTTGGGCAGCAGTTCTTCGGGCTCGCTGCCTTCAAGCGCGCAGACGAGCAAAAAGGCCACGGCCACGCCGGTGTAATCTTTAAAGAGCAGGTCGCAGTCGTGCCGGTGGGGGTTGACCACAGCACAACAGACGGGCAGTTCGTCGCCACATTGGTGGTGGTCAGTGATGACAGTATCAATCCCCAGCGCCTTGGCATGGGTAATTTCGCGAATCGCAGAAACGCCGTTGTCCACCGTCACAATGAGCTGCGTGCCTTGCTCGTGCAGCTTATCAATCGTGCTCATGGTCAGGCCATAGCCCTCGGCTTGGCGGTCTGGGATGTGCCAAGTCACATGCTCACTGCGGCTTTGCAGATACATCGTCAACAGGGCAGTAGCCGTCACACCGTCTGCGTCATAATCACCAAACACAGTGATGTGCTCGCCGCGCGCGATAGCAAGTTCAATGCGCTGCACGGCATCGTCCATGTCCGGCAAATCGTAGGGGTTGACGAGGGGTTCATCCTCAAGCCCCAAAAAACCGGGGAGTTCGTCCTCAGCCATGCCGCGGCCAAGCGCAAGCATGGTGGCAAAGGCCGGCAGCTCAAGTTCCTGCGCCAGTGCGGCGGCGGCTTGGCGGTGTGCCGCGAGGTTTTTATTCAGCAGCCATTGTTTGCGGGGCATGGCAATCTCCTTGTTGACAAACTGTGAACCGTGTGGTATACTTGGTGAAAAAGCAGGGAGGATCTTCATTATGATCGAGTTCTTTGCGCAAATTTGGGAATGGATTTGGCTGGGCATTCAGTATTTCGCCTATTTTGTGTTGCTAGGCGTCCTCTGGATGTAGCACCTGCGGTGCGGCTCGGTCGCTTCGCTGCCACCTGCGGTGGGGCTTGGTCGCTTCGCTGTGTTCTATTCCAGCCACATAAAAATTATACACGTCTATCTAGCACATCCACATGCTGCGCATGAAATTGCGCAAATGTGCCTTGCGCAATGTGCTGGCGCATGTGCTGCATCAACGTGTTGTAAAAATGCAGGTTGTGCATCACCAGCAGGCGTTGCGCCAAGCCTTCGCCGCTTTTCAGCAAGTGCCGCAGATACGCACGGCTGTAGCGCGTGCAAGTGGAGCAGGCACAAGTGGGGTCAATGGGCTGCTTGTCCTGCGCATATTTTTTGTTGTTGAGATTAACCACGCCCTGCCAGGTGAACAGATGACCATGGCGGGCGTTTCTGCTTGGCATCACGCAGTCAAACATGTCGATGCCCAAGCGCACGGCCTCCAGCAAGTTGCCCGGCGTACCCACACCCATCAGATAACGCGGCTTGTGCTGCGGCATGTGCGGCTCAACCGCTGCTACAATGCGATACATTTCTTCTTTGGGCTCGCCCACCGCAAGCCCGCCAATGGCATAACCCGGCAGGTCAAGTGCTGCAATTTCCTGCATGTGTGCAACGCGCAAGTCTTCGTATGTTCCGCCCTGATTAATACCAAAAAGCGCCTGAGATGATTCCAGTCTTGCAAGTTCTTCCATGCAACGAATAAGCCAGCGAGTAGTGCGCGCACACGAAGCCTCCACATAGGCGTACTCAGCGGGGTTGGCCACGCATTCGTCAAAGGCCATGATGATGTCGCTGCCCAGATTGTGCTGAATGCGCATGCTTTCTTCGGGACCCATAAAAATGCGCGCACCGTTCACGTGACTGGCGAACGTCACGCCTTCTTCCTTGATGTTGCGCAGCTTAGCCAGACTAAACACCTGAAAGCCGCCGCTATCGGTAAGAATTGGCCCTTGCCAGCCGGTGAAGTTGTGCAGACCGCCCATGTCGCGCACGAGTTCGTCGCCCGGGCGCACATGCAGGTGATAGGTGTTACAGAGCATTACTTGGGTGTGCAGTTGGTCGGCCATGTCATGTGCGCTCACCGCGCCTTTGATGGCACCGCCGGTGGCCACGTTCATAAAACACGGCGTTTGAATGTCGCCATGCGGGGTTTGCAGCACGCCTGCGCGGGCGCGGTTTTCGGTTGCGGTTAGATTAAACATTATATTATTATAGCACGAGCGCGCGGGCTTGTCAAATGCCAGAATATTTTTTGCACCAAAAGACTTGACAACCGGCTTGTGACATAGTATACTGGTAGGACATTGAATGTGGGGGGCGGCAAAATGAACGAAGAGAAAATTTTAGCAGCAATTGCACAACTAGGCACGGACATGGCGAGCATGGATAAACGCCTGACACAGCGGCTAGATGGTATCGATGGACGACTGGACGGTATCGATGGACGACTGGACGGTATCGATGGACGGCTGGACGGTATCGACGAGCGGCTAGACGGTATTGACGAGCAACTGGGCGGTATCTATGGGCGGTTGAGTCAAATTGAAGAAGACATCGTCGAAATCCGAGAAGACATCGTCGAAATCAAAACAGATATCGTGGAGATTAAAGAAGACATCGTTGAGCTGAAAGACGAAGCGATAATCACGCGCGAAACCACCAATCAAATCCTTGAATGGAGCGAATGGATATCGCCCTCACTTTCGCAGCTTGTGCGAGAAGATGTGCACTCAGCATAACACAATTTTTCAGGCGGAGCAATCCGCCTGTTTTTAATTGCAAATGGGGGCTTGCAATTTTTCTTGCAACGATGTATAATAGAAGCTAGTTTTAATTTGGAGGACTGTTATGTTTAGTGATGTTGATATCGCGCAGGCGGCGAAGATGCAGCCGATCACTCAAGTGGCGGCGCAGCTTGGGCTTGCTGAAGATGACCTGGAACTCTATGGCCGGCACAAGGCCAAGCTTAGCCATGCACTGTTTGCCAAAACGGCCGCGAAAGCCAACGGCAAGCTCGTGCTGGTCACAGCCATTAACCCAACACCCGCAGGTGAAGGCAAAACGACCGTCACGGTTGGCCTTGGACAAGCCATGCAACGCTTGGGCAAACGCGCGGTGATCGCACTGCGCGAGCCAAGCCTGGGGCCGGTGTTCGGCATCAAGGGCGGGGCGGCCGGCGGCGGCTATGCACAAGTGGTGCCCATGGAGGACATCAACCTGCATTTCACCGGCGACATGCATGCCATTACCTCGGCGAACAACCTGCTGTGTGCAGCAATTGACAACAGCTTGCAGCAGGGCAACACACTGGACATTGACCCGCGGCAGATTATGTTCAAGCGTTGCTTAGACATGAACGACCGTGCCCTGCGCAACATCAACATCGGCTTGGGCGGGCGTATCAACGGTGTGCCGCGTGAGGATCATTTCCACATCACCGTGGCCAGCGAAGTCATGGCGATTTTGTGCTTGGCAGAGGATCGCGCCGACTTGCGTGCCCGGCTGGAGCGCATGCTGGTGGCTTATACCTATGACAACAAACCCGTGTTTGCCCGTAACCTAGGCGTGTGCGGCGCAATGACGCTGCTACTGAAGGACGCGCTGAACCCCAATCTGGTGCAAACCTTGGAGAATTCGCCTGCACTGATGCACGGCGGGCCATTTGCGAACATCGCGCATGGCTGCAACAGCCTGCGTGCCACTAAACTCGCGCTGAAGCTAGGCGATTACGCCATCACCGAGGCAGGCTTTGGCAGCGACCTTGGCGCAGAAAAGTTTTTGCACATCAAATGCCGCGCGGGTGACTTTGCACCAAGTTGTGTGGTGATTGTGGCCACCGTGCGTGCGCTAAAACATAACGGTGACGGCGATTTGGCTGCGGGCTACCCCAACCTGCAAACGCACGTGGAAAACATGCAGAAGTTCGGCCTGCCGGTGGTGGTTGCGCTGAATAAATTCGCGGACGACACAGACGAAGAGATCGCCTTTTTGCGTGAGCATTGCCCAGTGCCGATTGCGCTATGCGAAGTCTTCGCCCACGGCGGCGCAGGCGGCGAAGAACTCGCACAGCTGGTGATTGAAGCCTGCGAGCAGCCCGCAAACTACGCACCGCTGTATGATCTAGAAGATAGCATTAAGCAAAAGCTGCACAAAATTGCCGCCGCAATGTATCGTGCAGAAGGCGTGCAGTTCACCCCTGCGGCGGAGAAATCGCTCAAGCGATTGGTTGAGCTGGGCTATGATCACCTGCCGGTTTGTGTGGCAAAAACGCCTGCATCGCTCAGCGATGATCCCAGCAAGCTCGGCAGCCCACGCGGGCACACCATCACCGTGCGTGACGTAACCGTCAGCGCAGGTGCAGGTTTTGTGGTGGCCTATACAGGTGACATCATGACCATGCCTGGCTTGCCCAAAACACCCGCTGCCAACCGCATGGATATTGACGACAATGGCGCGATTACGGGGCTGTTTTGATTGTGATATTGAAGCTTCGGGCAGCGTAATCGCCGCCCCTACAGGTGGAGATTACCCGAAACGTTGCATCAAGCCGCAACAGTAGGGGTGGCGATTACGCCACCCGGACTATAGGAGACCAGCATGACATTTCAACACGGCGATGTTTCGCTGTATTACGAGAAAATCGGGCAGGGACCCGCGATTATTTTGCTGCATGGCAACAGCGAAAACAGCGGCATTTTTGATGTGCTGACCCGCCAGCTTGCACCGCACTACACGGTGTATGCCATCGACAGCCGCGACCATGGCAAAAGCAGCAAAGTCAAAGTGCTTAACTACGCCGACATGATGGAAGATGTGGCCGCCTTTGTGCGGGAGCTGAAGCTCGAAAAGCCTGTGCTGCTGGGCTTTAGCGATGGCGGGATTATTGGGCTTCTGCTTGCGATGAAATACCCCGACATGCTGGGCAAGCTGATTGCCATTGGGGCAAATTTGTCGCCCCGGGCGGTGAAATGGCAATGGCGGTTGGCGATGAACACCGTGTTTTTCTTCACCCGCAGCCGCAAGTTCAGGCTCATGCTCAACCAGCCGAACATCACCGCCGCGCAGCTGGGTACAATCACCACACCAACGCTGGTGCTTGCAGGCAGCAAGGATGTGGTGAGCAACGCCCACACCGAGCTGATTGCGCAGAGCATCCCGGGCAGCACGCTGAAAATCTTAGAAGGCGAAAACCACGTGAGCTACGTGCTGCACAGCGAGAAACTCTACCACGCAATCTCGCCATTTTTATCACAACAATAAATTACCACCGCGAAGCGGCATAGGTTTTTTTGGTTCTTTTTTTGCAAAAAAGAACAAGAAAGGAAATAATCATGAAAGAGCAATTACTTGAACTTCAGCAACAAGCAACGCAGCGCATTGCCGCGTGTGCAAGCACGCAGGAACTCGAAACCGTGCGCGTGAACTACCTAGGCAAAAAGGGCGAGCTAACGGCCATTCTCAAGCAGATGGGCAAGCTCAGCGCCGAAGAACGCCCCGTGATGGGTCAGCTGGCCAACGAAGTGCGCAGCGACCTAGAGGCCGCACTGGAAAGTCGTGGCGCTGCGCTCAAACAAGTGGAGCTGCAAGCACGCATGGCCGGCGAAAAAATTGACATCACCATACCGGGCACACAGCGCACGGTGGGGCACAAGCATCCGCTGAGCATCGTGCAAGATGAGATCAAGGAGATTTTTCTGGGCATGGGCTTTAGCATTGCCACAGGCCCCGAGGTAGAGTGGGACTACTACAACTTTGAGGCACTCAGCCTGCCGCCTGGTCACCCCGCGCGTGACACACATGACACGTTTTATATCACCGAGCGCATGCTGCTGCGCACGCAAACGTCGCCGGTGCAAATACGCTACATGGAAGAAAATGCACCGCCCATTCGCATCATTGCGCCGGGGCGGGTATATCGCCAAGACAATCTTGACGCCACGCACTCGCCGGTGTTTCACCAGATTGAAGGCTTGGTGGTAGACAAAGGCGTGACCATGGCGAATCTCAAACATACCCTTGACCTGATGTGCAAGCGGCTGTTTGGCGAGGCCACACAAACGCGTTTTCGCCCGCACCATTTTCCCTTCACCGAGCCCAGCTGCGAGGTGGATGTGAGCTGCTTCCGTTGCGGCGGCAGCGGCTGCGGCCTATGCAAAGGCGAAGGCTGGATTGAACTGCTGGGCTGTGGCATGGTGCATCCCGAGGTGCTGCGCCGCGGCGGCATTGACCCGGAAGTCTACAGCGGCTTTGCCTTTGGCATGGGCCTCGATCGCATCACCATGACGCGCTTTCGCATTGATGACATTCGCCTGCTATTTGAAAATGACCTGCGCTTCTTGAGCCAGTTTTAAGGAGGATATGAGATGAAATTATCGAAAAAATGGATGCAAGATTATATTGCACTCGATTGCTCAGATAAAGAATTCGCCGATGCCATGACCATGAGCGGCTCAAAAGTTGAGGCCTTTGAGCAAGAGGGAAGCCAGCTGCAAAACATCGTGGTTGGCTTGGTCACAGCTATCGAACGCCACGCCGACAGCGACCGCCTGTGGGTGTGCCAAATCGACGTGGGCAGCGAGCAAGTGCAAATTGTCACCGCTGCGCAAAACGTGACGGCGGGTTGCTATGTGCCCGTTGCGAAAGACAACTC
>Ga0131853_10002078_pt1 | contig 35919 bp, 13 predicted proteins | sample TergutLab28metaG_FD_92764 | JGI IMG/M metagenome (GOLD analysis project Ga0131853, IMG submission 92764) | Labiotermes labralis P1 segment gut microbial communities from Petit-Saut dam, French Guiana - Lab288 P1 (version 2) (version 2) | ecosystem: Host-associated > Arthropoda: Insects >... | reverse complement strand
CCGAACATTATTTTCATAATTAAAGCGGTAAAGCCAATTACTGTTGTTGATCGACTTGATTATGTGAACCGCAAGCAACACGTTCTGCACCGATCCTTATTAAGCTTCTGTTTTGGTGAAATTCGGTAGGCCCTATACACATTGTACTTCTCCTTCTTCCTTACCGACATTTCGCGACCTAACAGACATAAGAGTATTTAAGTAGCGCAGCAGTGCCCTCCACAGATTACAACTAATACCGCTCCGTGACCTTTCCTTTAGCTACGTACATTGTGTTGTATGATTCTTATGGATCATAAACCAGCTTATTAGTAGGGAAATATTTTCGATGTTACACGTGGCATTAGGTACTTTTGAATATAGAAGTAGAGAACGCATTAATGTTTAATGTCCTCTTATATCCTCTATATTTATTTCCCTTTGGATAAAATTCGTTGGACACTCTCAGGCATTCCCACAGGGCTCTGTTTTGCGAAAGTCGGCGAACGTACAACGTACTCGTAGACGCTACATTTACCCTTTGTTTTGTGAGGCCTCATGACATTTACAGATTTAAATGTACCGCCTTCGTTGTGCGCAGTTCTACTTGTTTTCTGTTTATATTTCTTCGGCTATTCTGAGACCTTACTCCGTCTTTTACGCTTCGTCGCCATTTTGTCCTATTCGCATGGGTTTTGTCGCGTCGCGTTGCGTTGCGTTCTGTGTTAGGTACGTACTAAATATTTATATATGGCTGCTGGAATTGCCAGACACCGTAATATTAAGGCATTAATTAAATACCGGCCTGCTACACTTTTTTCTTTTACAAAATTAGGTTCTATTCGTAGTTCAAGGCGCTTTGTGTGAGATGCCTACTGAATTCTGACACGTGATGCAGGGATTTGGTAGACACATTGTTATTATGTTTTTTAAATAAATTTCAGGCTGTAAAGTATTTCATATTTTTCTTATCACTTTCATAATATTCGTTCAGAAGCAGCTCAAATTCACACACTACTTCTCATTCCTCCCACTCATATATTAAAAGAAAAATTCTCGTTTGCACCCCAAAGTTAATTTTGAAGAAGATCACAAGAATGGAAACACAAATATGGGCCAATAGGCGGTATGTTGTATAAACAAATTGTCCATCATTCGTAGTATATCGTAACAAAATTGACACCGTATGTAATGCATGTGTGGCGAGTGACAATATAACAAAATCCGTCCAATAGTGGCTCAGATAGGGACCAAAATAAACGTTTCCCTGTAAGTCAACACCTGGACGCAGTAAAATCAGTCCCATTACAGGCTCGGGGTGCCCAGAGAGTTCCGGGAAGTTAAGGTTCCCAGATTACATGACAATGGCCCAGAATGGTGGTAAGGTTGTCAGCCTTAAGCACCGGCTGTTTTTTAACCCCAGAACATGCTCCTGGTACTCATTTCTATAGTCGACCCCAGTGCCGTAGTGTGGCCGGAATAATTGTGTCAAAAAAATTCCAATGACATCACCTAGGATCGAACCAGCGACCTTCCGATTTGTAGCGTAGCATCTTAACCACTATGCTACCACGGCCCGCCATTTGGAAGCACTATTTCATGAATATTCGAATGATTGTAATGGGGTGTAATTGGTTCGCATACACACGCCTCTCAATCTCAGTAATTAAAAACTTCTTTATGTTGCTGTGGAGTTAGCGCAAAAATCCTATATATTATATACACGGCATTTGAATAAACAGTTCGGAAACACACTCGGAAGTTGTTGCAGGAAAGTTGGCTTCAAGGAACGATGGAATGTGTTGGGGTCGCTTAATAAGCCACATTCATGACAATCCTGTGGAAACAGAGGTGCATCTGATAGCTAGAATATCATCACTGTGCGTAAATGTTCAAAAATTCGCCAGGTACATTTGCGCCCAAAAGCAACGGATATTGTGCGTCACTTCTAGCATTACAATGAAGTCAGAGGCAGGCGGTTCGACAGCTCTTGTGAATTATTCCATATTTCCGCTGAAATTTGCAACAAAAATGTACTCTAGAAATATAAGAAAAATGATACGAAAAATTAGGATATATTTTTCAGGCTGGTATATTTGAAGTATTCAGTGCTATCAAGTCTGTGAAATACCTGCACCACGTAAACGCTTTTAAAATTTACATAAAAGAAAACAGCTTTTGCTTCGTTTAATCCCTTAATAAAAGAGATCATAATTTCAACACTTACAATTTTGGTTTTTAATTTAGTACAGAAAATTCAATCCTGCACTTCTATATTTAATTAATACATTGTTTCCTTGAACATTCCTTTGAAACGGTTCTCTTGGCAACCAACAAAAACTTGGGGCAGAAACATGTGCCAAAATTTGTCAAAAGTCTGAAATACAGGAGAAAGCTTTCGATGATAATATTGAATGCAGGAAGGGCTACAACGTTAAAAAGAATGCATTTGATTAGTTTATATTCATCGTTAATAAAAATTAATCAATTTCTAGTCTCCAGTTACCTCACCTCTAAAATGTTGATAGAATTTTGAAAATAAGTATGGAATTTATGAAGAATGGTAATTAATAATGTATAAAAATCATAATCTAAAATGATTTAAAATTCATTTTGAAGAAATGAGCCCTGAAAATCCAGATGTGGCCAGGAACATTTGGAATTAATGCGTTATATTATTCAGCTTGTAACAACGAATGGTTAAAGTTCTGCAAGGGATTTTTATGTTCTGTCACTCATGTAGATACAAACTGCAGAATAAGCCTTTCTATTCAGAGCACTTCAAGTACGTAATTGTCTTGTGTAATTGTAAATGGAACCAATCTCTACGAATTTTACAACCTATTTTTTCCATTTCCGGTCACCATCAAACTTAAATTTGGAATTATGATAACACAATTTCGGAAATTATTATGAAGGCAATATTATGATTGTTAATATAAATTGTGATGATACGTATTGCTGTCATACGTGTCCGCCAACATGAAAATCCAAGATGTCTGCAAGGGTTTGCATGAGGCGCCAAATATGCCAATGAAATGTACAACCCATTTTTCATATTTCCATTCACCAACAAACTTACCTCAGGAAATGTGATGATAAATTTTCGAAAAATATTATGTTAATAAAATTTTGTAAATCTTAATATACACATTGATAATACAGACTACTGATATTAATACTGGCGCCAAATAATTGGAAATCCAAGATGTCTACAAACATTTACATGAGGCGCCCAAAGTGGCTATAAACATCCCAACCCCTCCATCGCATTTCCGGTCACCACGAAACTTAACTCTGGAATTACAGATGATAAGGTTTGGAAAATGATTATATCTTCAAAAAGCCACTGTTACCAATAACGCATGACATTATAATCGAGATAACTGTACTATTTATATTGGCGCCAAAACAGTGCAAATCCAAGATGGCTACCAGCGTTTGCACGTAAACTTTTACGGTATATAATTTTACACAATACATTTCCAGCCTGCCACATATTCGATATGAGTCTTACATTTCACAAAAAATAAGTATACCTCTGAATAAGAATTGCGTATAAAATATCTCAAGTGTGTAATTGTCTGCTCTAACTATAAATGGCGCCAAAACGACTACGAAATTTGCAACGCTTTCTTCTTGCTAATTAGTGGTTACTTTAGATAGAAATTCAACCAAATTAACTGTAAGTCATTTATACTTACAAATCGTCTATTTAATAAAACTTACTTTACGAAAGTTTTTCGAGCGAAAAAAAGGCGCTAAAATTATTACGAATGTTTAAACTCTATTTTCTCGCCAATTAATGGTTCAATTAAACACAAATTCGACAGAATTAACTTTAAATAGTATACACTTGCAAACAGCCTCATTAATACAACTTACTGCAACAAAATTTGCTCAGCCAAAACAACTATATGCTTGTAACCGTGTAAAACTCTGTGCAGGCAGGTGCACGTCTACTTCCACCGGCTTCCAGAGACTCTCTGATGTTACTGGATCAGCAATCGGGTAACTTCGAGGGTTAATTTCAATTCACCCCGTTAGATGTCATTCTTCTCGATAGTGCCTTAAGGTTTCATCGGCGGATCGTGAGACTTTTGTTTCATATGATGATCAGTGATAGAAATATGACGACGTGATGCACATACAGACTTGGTTTCGGGACGTACCAGGTTTGAATCTAGGTCGAGTCACCGTCTATACTGACCGAAAGTCTCAGTAGTTCTCTTAGTTTCCTCAGACAAGATTGTAAAATTTCAGGTAAAAGACAATAGATTTTTTCGAACCCCTTCCAATTAGAACTTACTAGTCATCTTGCTTTCGACGTTATTGTCTAAGACCGTGACAGTGCAGTAAAATAAACTACAAAATAAAGATTATACAACCATTTATTTCTAGGTTTTTCAGCAATGTACCTTACAAATATTTATCCACGAAAGCACACATTCGCTTTTTTTATACCTTAGCTACTCGTCAAGCCAGTCGTAACCTACGTGTCAGTACCCTAACCACTAACACTTGACGACCTTCTACAGCCTTATTTTCCACTTACTTATTACACTCAAACATTTTTCTGGTTACGTGGTTGTTTTTCTTCAATTACAGCAGAAACGACATTTTGAAGTCAGGCAACACAGCCAATTAAATTAATGTTTTATTTGTGCTACTTTTTGTTTTCGAAACACGTTGGTACGAAACTCGACGTTCGGTTTATTAACTGCTGCCTAAATCGATGAAACTTAAGCAGCAACGTAAATTTGCCCGTCAGCACATCTTGGAGTTTTGCAGGGGGAGTAGATTTGCAGGTCAACATGTTCTTAACCTCGGCATTAGATGGAGGTGAGTGATTAGCTTCAAGCCCAGGCAGTTTTCACACCATAAAGATTGCAATACTTATTGAACAAGGAAAGAGAACCGTCTGTTGTCTCACTATAGGTAACTTCAACTACATATTTTAATAATATATTCCACCCCCCCCCCCCAATTGCTTTTTTTTTGCGATGGTACCCATCCATAATTTTCCTGCCCTGACTCTTTGCATGCGGAATGCTTTGACGTCACGAATCACGTTGCAGGACCTGTAGATGTCTTATTTCTGATTCATCTAACGACGATGCTATAACTGCCTAGGCCAAGAGACTCAGGCAGCGGTCTGCTGGCAGCACGGGGCACGCAATTTGACTTTCTGTGCCCCTTTCTATGATCTTATTCCAGATACAGAATTTTGCCCATATCATCGCCGGAAGGCTCAAGTCTATCCCCGAAATATAACACAAACAACAAAGTCGGCAAAGCGATAACAAAGCAATCAATTTTAAATTCGATGTTGATTTTATAATTAAAAGTACACAATACTCTTAATGGCGTGTTTAATCTCAACAAAAATATCCTGTTCATTATTTACAATGATGAGAGATCAGCCTTAGTTTTCAAATGTATCCATTTGGCCAACGCCATGTTTGAGTTTGAGACCCCAGTCCTAGACTGCACGCATAATGGAGACTGACTGTAAATGGTTAACTGGAAATTTGTGGACGTGGCCGTCGTCGAATTTAGGCGTTATTACGCCACCCGCTACACACAGCCAAGTTTCTGTTCATTCTACCAGAACTGCCTGGACCGAGATTCGCGGTGAAATGGTACGCTACCTTGCTCCGTTCTTTTTAAACAAGTTATTTAACGACGGTCATAGTTGTTAAGATTAGCCTACGTGGCATCGGTGATGGATTAATGCAGCTTTTCCCAAACTTTTTTTATCACGGAACACTTTTTAACTTAGTAAATATATAAGGAATACATATGTTTTGCTGTCCCTCATTTATCAAATAGTAGTCGGGCCAACTAGATCTATCAGTAACCAAATGAAAGGTTCTTATGAAAGTTCTTATATGAAGAGTACCTTAAACTATGATCAAATATGCTAAATTTAATTTTAATAAAGAATTTATGATTTTTTTCTCTCTTTCTCGATATTCTTATGCAACACACATTCGCATCTCGCGGGAAACAAGCGTTCCACGAAACATAGTTTTTGGAACTCTGGATTCATTCATTTTAATTTGGTGTTAGTTTTATTATCAGTGGCCTATCTTTTGGCTTGTGGCTGTTGATGGTGGTCTGTTGGACGAGCCGCCACTGCATTCTTGCATAAAAACAAAAGAAGTCGCACAGAGAACTTACCAATGATGACTCATGATGCAACAGCGCGACCACCCCACCAACTTCATGCACCTGCGCCAATACAAGCCTTATAGGAGGTATGAATGCTCCGTACAGGGCCTATGCAGTTTTCAAGCACAGATATACATGCATAACCTAAAAATACTTAACTAAAAATACTTGTCTTTTACCTAAAGCAATTTTTCCAACCAGGGTTCCGCGGAAAATTAGGGCGTCGCAGAACATCATTAAGCGTGTCACAAAAAATCGTGGTGAAATTAATGAAAATGTTGACACACTGCAAAAATTCCTGATGTTCCTTGAAATATCGCTGGAAGTTTTGGCCGGCAATCGGCATTACTGGAGTAACTTCCATGCACTACCAATTGCATCTTCGTCTTGTTTTCGTTTTCACTGGTACGGGTTCTTATGGATGTGACAAGTTATTTTATTGGTCCCTCTAAGGAAAAATTTCTTGACTAGCTGCAAACCAGTTAGCTTCTCAAGAAGGACTCTGCATCATGGAGTAAGTAAGTAAGTAAGTAAGTAAGTAAGGAAAAAGGTTAGGAGACACTGATCTGGAAAATACAGTTCTAAAGAATGTATTGTAGAGTAATATAACTACAAGGTTATGAATGATAAACCATTATAGCTCCATGTGGGTCTGGAACACAAATTGCACTGCCACAGATATTTCTCCATGTGCTTTACTTTGACCTGTCAATCATCATTCTACCAGTGCTCATCCAGTGTTTGGAAAATGACCCCATTTAGGGCCACTGTTCTACAGTCTTATCCCACCAAAAAAGAATTTTAAAAAATATGAACCAAATGAGAAAGAGGTTATTGAATTGGATTCATCTGACTCAGTATGGTATCCAGAGGGGAAATTTTTTAAGACTAATGAATCTGCATGTTTTGTCAGATGTGATGAATTTCTTTAGTAAGTGAGTCACTATCAAGGAGGAATTGAATACATTTGTTCCATGCATTATGACTACAATCACCCACATACACCAACCAATGCACACATTTCATATATTTATTTATACAATCCCATTACATGAGTTTTGTTACAAGTGTGAAATCACAGACCTGCTGATAAGGGCCAGTAATTTTTCCCATCATTAACTTCTCGGCAGAGTATAAGAGTCAGCAGGTTTATAGATTAAGAAACAAAATACATAAAAGTTATTAAAAAACTAATATATTACTTGAAAGCTAACGAATTTACTTTAACCCTTCTAGCACTACATGGCCAGCCTGGTGGTCACCAATACATCTGCACACCGTGCCACCAACCAACCTGCCAGCCAACATTCTTGTGTATGTCTAATTGCCATCTCACCCAATATATGCAGCAACAACCACATCAACAGGCAGTGCGAATCTTCTACTTGCAACATAGATTAATACGTTCCTGATTTGTCAGGTAATTGACTTTTAACAAATTTTTATTAGAAGTAACCTGGCGCTTGGCATTTCTAGCATATCCCATTCCTCGAAGCTAGCACCACAAGCGTTGGCAGAACACAGAATGTTCCAATGGAAATATATATTAATGCTTCCATATAAATCAAACACAAGAATCATAATATCTGTGTTGCGGATATGACTGCAACATTCAGTGACAATAGCTAATATCAAACAAGATGGTACGTAGTGACAGTTGGCTGTGCAGACACACAGGGTCATAAAATTGCAGTGTTGTAACACTCCTGACTCTTGAACTGGCCACACACACTCTAGTGAACACCAATAATTGTAGTCAATCTCAGTTATAACAACATAAAAGGAAGTAAGTATTTTGTGTTGTTGTCAAAAAGTGTTGTTCTAACTGAGGAGTATAATATTTATTTAACAATGAGGAATTAATTGGTACAACAGATTATTTGACACTATAGACGAAGTGTCACATAAATTAATGTCATTATAAACTGGCTTGATGGTATGAGGGAGAGTCAAATGAAAACTCAAAAAATTATAATATATTTATACAGTTATATTTAAGGTTTTAATTTCATTTTATTTCTTGTATTTTTAGTAATGTTATTTCATTATTTATACCAGTAGGATTTTCTCTCAAAATACGTATTCCTTAGCAGTGTGCACCCAAACAAAATTCCTGGGTACACCGCTGACTCAATTCATTCCTCAGTATTGGTGATGAATCTGGAGAATGTCTTTGAAAGTTTGTTATAATCTGTACAGAAGTGTATGAAAATTTGCATACAAAACTGAATAATCATATCTAACTGTACTTTGTCAGTTTTAAAAATTTCGCTTGAAATATTGTGGCCAATCTGGATAAAATTATTTTGAAGATATGGCTTGGTTTGAAATCAGTTAATGGACAGTATGACTGAGAGTGAAGTGCTGGTAGTGATTTACTGCTACAACTATGACTACTACTACCAGTGCCACTGCCACCACCACTACTGCTCCTGTGACGAGTAATTACATGTATCACAAAAGTTGTGGCCATTTTCAAAGCTTACCATAATCGCATATGTAATTTTTTAAATATACTGTGCCTTATAAAATATCATATGGTACAAAACTTTTTTTTACTGAAAAATCAGTACCATATTTTTTACAAAATACCAAATTAAGCAGTGAAATATATTGCATAATTTTTCATTTTAGAATGTTTGAAACTTGGGACTGCTCACCTTGGTTTGTTTCCGTATGGTTCACTTGTAGGTTATTTTTAATTTGTAATAACATATGTGGAATGTAGATTCTTTTAAGCTTCTTTTCTTATTCTTATAACTTAGTAGTAGAAATGCAACTGAAGTCTTAAATGAATTATTATGATAAAAATGACTTCATTGCACATTTAACTGTGCATTCTTCATTTATGGGATCTGTCCACAGTATTAATTTGGTCACTGCTGTACAAGCACAGTTGTGTTGGCTTTGGCTTATGTCATTTTGATTGGTGAACAAAAAGAGAACTGCTCAATTCTAATGACATCATGTATCCCTATGGACATGAGTTAGGTTATAATCAGTAATATGCTCACTGCATGGCCCACAGCCTTTTCTGGGAAACTAATACTTGCCTCTGTAATCATATTCCCTGACTCTTAGGGAACCACAAGTTTGTCATGTTCACAAGAGCCCGTATAATATACTGTTTAATAAAACTTTACGTTTTATAATGCTGGGGGTCTCTAGTATATACTTACCCTGCACTTTGTATGTTTTATGTTGTGGCACAGTAATTGGAAAACATCATGTAAGCTTCATAAAGCACACATCCCTCTGTATATTTCTGTAAGTAATTCAAAAGACACACTGGTTATATAGCAGAGTCCTGTATTATGACCCATTGCAGAGGGCATAACTTTACACTATCACTGGTGTTTGTAGTTAACTGCAAAACACACATACCATGCCACCACTGCACAGAGTGTGTATGTCCTTCAGAATGTGTTTTGTGAAAATCTATAGCATGAACCCTATGTTTCCACTGACTGAAATGTTACATAAGTGAAGACCTACAGAAATGTTTTTGGTTGCAGATGTGGTGATAATGCACCATTTTACCCATCAGAAATAGTAATACTTTCAAGAAACTTAAATAAAGTTAACACATTGTTCATTGTAAAATAATGTACAGATGACTGTGCTACAAGCATTCCCCAAATGTCACTGATGTGTGCTCCAAGGCAAGTCAGTGGGCTACTGTGCATTTGATGTCACATTTACATGTACATAATTCACATTTCACAGTATCAATAGGCAAACTGCATATGAAATTGGTCAATATAATATAATAAAATACAAAAATTTGATTGCACATTACAATCTTGTTATAATCCAACAGCTTTGTACACTTTACAATATGAGTATTACAGATTATTAAAAATTATTGTGTCCAAAATTTTGATGAACATAATATGAAGTAAAGTGTTTTTTACTATTGTTCATGATCTTTCTTTCCTTAAATATTTGAATTGTTCTTCAGAGTGATTACCTGACATAAATTCACATATTGAATAAAAGGCATTTCTGATGATAAATTTTTTTTGTGTTTTGAAGGCCATTGTGTTTTCACATAGTTATACAGTCTGTGGTGAAAGTTTATTAACTATTCTTATTGAGGAATAGCAGACACGCTCTTGGACTGAAGATAGTCTGAGTGATTGTAAATAAAGCTGGGTTTTTGTCTCGTATCTTCACTATGAATTGAAAAATTAGTTTCATACTTATCAGGATTTTAAATGACAAACATCATCTTTTCAAAGATATATAAACTTGGTACAGTTAATATTTGTAATTTCTGAAATTTCTCTCTACAAGATTTCATTTGTCTTAATCCCAACATCAGTCTTATTATTCTCTTTTACATTATAAAGTGCCTTGTGTAGATTTGTATTTAAGCCCTAGGAATTTATCCCAAATTGCAACAGTGACTGAAAATGAGTGAAATACATTGTCTTTAATGAGTCGAGAGTCAGATAATAATTCAAATTCCTCATCATATAGCATGCTATAATCAGTTTCTTCAATAATTTTTCCATGTGGCATGTCCATGATAAATTTCTGTCTAAATGCATACCAAGAATTTAAATGATTCTGGAAGAGTAAGATTTTGCCAACCATAATACGTTTAACAAAAATTATTTTTAAAGAATAATTTAACTACGCCTGTTTTGCGTTTCATTTTTCAAACGGTCCGTAGTGGTCTAAGACCCCTGAACAGAAAATTCATAATCCATATGGTGAATTTTATAATCACATCTTAATTATCACACTGGCAGAATTTTGTAATCTAGGCATTCATAGTCCAGGGGTACAATGTATATGTTTTACACTCTTTAGTCATCTTTGTTTGTTGGAACATTCTTCAGAGTCATCTTGTTATTGGTACTAATTATTTGAAGAAAAATTTAAACATATTTGTTATGTGAACTCTGCATCATGCTAAGAAGCAGATCACTCTTCTAGTCACATTATGGACTGTATTACATAGGGAATGAAACACTTTTCACGTCTTAGTGGATGCTGGGGTTAAATCAGTGCGGGTATCAAGATGACCACTGAATTTCATCTAGTGGTACAAATGTGTGCACTTTTTTTTAAAATGCTGCTTCCTCTGTGTGCCTTCATAGAATGCACAGGGATAATTCTACTATTACTTTAAGGAATGAGACTTAATATGTGATTTAGACTTAATGTGGTTGTGTTTATTGCAGGATGTTTCTTAACCAGAAGACAAGATGCTTATAGACTGGAACTCTCACGGGATTTGTATGTGGAAGGAAGTTGCAGTAAAAGAGCAGCAAGGCTATTTTCATTTGTTTGGTAATGATATGTGGAGAGAGTATAAGCCATCAGATTATATTAATCTGAAAAGAAATATTGGGTTTGCAGTATTTCATCTTCCAGAAAAAGAACCAGATGAGAACTTGAATGATGGTACAGGCTACACAGATAAACAGCTGAAACATATAAATAAAATTTTTGGCAAAATCAAGAAATCCAAGAAAAAACATAAAAATCAGGAGAATATTTGGGTGTCTTTTTTGTTTGTGTTGGGAAAGGCAGGAGATGATTACAAGAGATTTCCTCTAATACGAATTCCTGAACATGATGTATTTGTTCAACAGAATAATAATATTTTCATTGATGTCTGTGGTCGAGTGTACAAGAGCTGGCAAGATTACTTGAAGAATAACACTCTACCCAAATGCATACTTTGTTATCCAAAAAGTGGTGTATATTCAGTGAGGAATGGAGTTGTAGAGGTGGAATTTGGAATTTCACCAGCTGGAAAGTTAGGAAGAGAGGTCCTCACAGGCATTGACATTGGAGGAAGCGTCCTTGGCTTGAGTGCTTCAGGGGTTGGGATTGCAGCATTGTGTGTTCCAGTGGCATGGCCTGTTATTGCAGGTTAGTAACAGGATAAGTTACATTTCATGTAAACGTGTCTGGTTAGGAAACAAAAATTGTATTCATGGAGAGACACTGAGAATATGTGAGCAGGATATGAAGTATATGAAGCTTCTGAGTGGATTTAGCACAGTTCATGCCAGGAAGTTAGTTGCAGTTCAGTTCCTTGTCAGCTGGTCATTTTGCACAAAATGTCTGCAGTTGCAAAAAGACCTTATACATCTTCCATTTTGGAGGCAGTGCAACCACCTACTCCTTAACTATGCAAATGGAACAAAATGTTAAAAGTTGTGAAGTTTTAATGACAGATATCTCTGTGTCATGCTTTACAAGGATAGTATGTCATTCCAGAGATAGCTGGTGCCAGCAGAAAATGAGTCAAAAGCATGGCAAGTAATCAGCAATTTATAAATAGATGAGAGATGCAATTTCACTTCTGTTATGAGCCCTTTCTATTACTGTAAACACGACATAAGAATTTTAGTTTAGTGATAGGGAACATTTATTTGAAAATTATCAGATTAACTAAATGTATGTAGCACCTCCTAGAGATATCTTGTCTGTGGTAGCTCCAACTTACTCTAATCCATTAGTGAGCAAGGCCTTTTAAAAATTCATGCTTCTTTCTTTTTCCTCTGTATTTCTTTCCCATTGCACACATTAAAAAATGTTGTGATTAAATGATGATGACAACATGGTGATGATGATGATGATAAAAATTTGTTAAAGGTGTTGATATAATATATGTCATATGTTGTGGATTAACACAAAGCTTTTATAGACTCACAAAATTGGAACTGTGCCTACAAGGCAAACAAGTTAATTACCACAACAAATTATTTAGTGGTTTCATTTAGTGCAGATATTGTTGTATATTCCCAAAGCCTGTATGTAGGAATTAGTTTGAACTGTAACAAACAGTACCCAAGAACTGTAACAGTGTTGCTTGTGCAGATTGCCATCCAGATAATATATTGAATTACAAAGTCACTAAACAAATTAGCAACAAATGACTTCAACCTATTTAAAGAAGTTTGATTGCTTGCAGGCTGAAAGCATATTAACAAGACTAAAGTTTGCACAGTTGTATTTTAGGTTTGCCAGGCATCCAGATAAAGCTGACCATATGACCAGGCTATTTTTTACCCATATAATAAAGATTTCTTTTACAAGAGGCCAATATTCATTGAGCTGTGACAGAATTTTCAAAACTACATCATATCAGAAATATTATTTGAAGGAGTTCATCTCCATTCAAGAGAACAACACTTGTTTACCATTTCAGGAGCTTTTGCAGTATCTGTGGTAGCTGGAGGTTATGGAGCTGGACGCAGCATACAGACTCTCATGGATCGCGGTCAGCATCAGCAGAGCATTGGTCTGGACAATGCTGAATCCCGCAATTGCTGGTTGGGAATTGCAGGTTGCCTGATGAGCCTTGCTTCAGGCAGTGCCATAGCAGCAGTTGCTAAAACAGCTCAGACAGGTGCTTCAATAACGCTGGCAGGACAGGTTGCACTAAAATCTGTAACTGTTGGCTCCTGCGTTGTTAATGCTCTAGGAGTAACAAGTGCACTCGCAGACATCATTATGAAAGCTGTCAATAAAGAGGAAATTACTCCTTTGGATGTATTCCAGTTTACATCAGTTGTCCTGTTCTTCACGAATTCTGTCATTTCAACACATCAGGCATTCACTCTGATTAATAGTATTGGAAAGAACAGTACAGGACAATTTTCAGATGATAAACAGACCATCAGAAACCAAATTTCTGAGTTTGTGAAACAAACTAATGCGTGCAGGAGTATTCCTCAGTTTGTCAGTGGATGTTCACCCACATTGTCATTCACTGTTAAAGCAACATTTTTTGGTGTCTGCAGGTGGCTGAGCAGGAAACTGACTGAGCTTACTAGGAGTCTGAAGAGAGGTCTTATAAGTATATGTAACTATATGTTGAAGGTTGGAAAATTTCTGCACACTTTTTGTGAATCATGGAAAAAAGAAATGGCTGAAGTTATTGACAAGATAATCAGTGCTTTTGGCGTGAAGCATTGGTCAGAATTGTTAGGAGCTCAGCGTGACCACATTAGAGAATTAGCTGGCACTGTAATTGCTGAAAGAAGATATTTGGCAAACTGTGAAACTACAGTAATGCCATCTCAGCATAACCAAGCCATTGCTGATAACAGTGATGTGGGCACTGCATCAGGTGTTAATAATGGGCCAAACAGCGTAGTTGATGAGGAGATGGAAATGTCTATGTCTTATGATGATGAAGTAATTAACATTCTTGCAAAATTTGTAGACAGACAAATGTGCAGAAATCCAGCAGAATTTCCAAGATATATGACTTTCATCTGTAAATTTGTGAAGAGCCAGTTCCAAGAAGAAAAGTCACGGTATGAAGAAATGTATGAGATAGTAAAAAATTACATGGATGTAAAGGACTTTGATAAGAAGTATGGAATTTCTGGAAATCCAAACAATCACTTCTTTAACAAAGTGTTTGAGAAGTTTAGAGGTGAAGAAAAAAATGGATTTACTTTGCTAAAGTTGGCTTTTGAGAGTCAGGAAGCTTGCACATCAACACAGGAAAAATGTGGACAAAGTTCCTTTGATGTGGATGGAGTCAGTTTCTACCCATTCTACAATAAGCTTGGATTGGCCAGCAGTGGGATGCTGAGCGAGGAGCAATATTGTGAAATGGCAGCAGAACTGACAGGGCAACAGGCAGACAGAGACAGCATCTACATTTCTGCATGTGGTGCTACGGCAGTCATGCAGGTGAATGCCAGTGCAGAAGTAATAATGGTGCAGTGCTTGTTGGAAGATGGGAAAATATCTGGAATTGCTGCTTTACTGCACAGTCCTTTGGAGTAGCAGTAGGTACTGAATTTCAACAGAAAGCAGTAATGAAGGCTACTCTGCTTAACTTGTAGTTTTATGGCTTTGAGTTTTTATAATTTTTCTTTTATCATTGAAATCATATTTGTGTTGATTACTGACCAGAAACTTTGTAGGTTACTTGCATTTACCATAAACAGTAGTTAGAAAATTCATGAATACTAGCTTATTTAGAATTTTAGGTTCCTTAGACCATCAATCCATTTCAATCAAGTTATCACTGCAGGAATCCTGCTACATGTAACAGTTTGTGCATTTATTGATCTTCAATATATTGACGAGGAGGGTACAGTGCAGAGCAAGAATTTGCTACTTATTTTGTTGACCATGTTAGTTAATAACTGTTAACATGAATATGATTAAGAAAGGTATAAAATTCTCATATCATTAATTAATCAGTGCCATTATACTCCTTACATGTAATGTTCTTGCACTCCAAATAAATATATATCCTTCGGTTTTAATCATGACATTGAACGTATATGTTCCCCTCAGTATTTCAGTGTTCCTTTTCCTTCTTTTACCTGCAGCTTCAACAGTGGCCATTGCTGCTTTTTTTATGTGTAATAAGTTACTTTATGTATTTACTTTATAAGGAAATGTACCTACCATGACACAGGACTTTAAAAGTTTTCATGGGGTAATATTGGTACTAAATAGTATTTTGCTGGAACATGCTGCAGTAATCTTCAGGGTACCCTGAATCCATATTTTACACTGATCCAATTCAATTCTAGACATTGATTTGCTCTTTGCTCAAATACTTCATATGTTAGTGGTGCTGTGCTGCTAATCAACATGCTTTCCCATTAAGCTGCCCCTAAATATATAACGTATTTTTAAACAGACCTTCTTGTTCTATTTTTGAGTATCCATGTAGATCAGTGTATGTATGAGTAAGCATGTATATGTACATATGAATACATGCCTGCATGTATGTGTGTATGTATGTATTCTGTAAATTCCATTTTGGTAGTATCTTGCCATATATGCCTAATCACAAAATTTGGTGTGAATGTTATCTCTATGACATTTGTGTAATATTAGTTTTAAATTCCTTGCCATAAGCAATTAGCACAGTGCTGTGTGGTATTTTAATGTTTGTGATCGTCACTACTGCAATTTCATTAATTTTTTTGAACTTGCGTGTGTCAACTGATCTTGCAAAGTGTTATGCAAATTTTGTATGAAGTACAAGAACTGTTATGTACGATGTTACTGCCAAATGGTGAAATGAAGCTTGCAAAACATGTACAATATGTAGCTCACATGATTTAGAAGGGAAAAAGAATTGTTTATTTCACTGTCATTCAAAATATGGTATTAAATTGCTCCAATTTTTTTCCACGTTCATGTTTTAAATGTACATGTTCAAAATGATTGGACTAGTTTCTAAAAATGATGTCACTTCTTTCATAGTAGAATCGTTCTGATTTGTCTTAATTTAATCATATAAGCATCAACTGTCTAATTTACAAAACATGTCTGAACATCAGCGAGGTTCTGTGATTTGCATTCTAACAGCATATTATATTGACATTTCATTATGTGTGTGGTTTTATCTTGGAGATATTTTAATCTTGAGTCCATGTTTTGGTCTCAGTATTAACTGAAACATCAAGTCCATTTCTTCTTTTCTGCTCAGTGACTCCAACTTGAACTTACGCAGTACTGTAGACAACACAGCCTTCTCTTCCAGTAGGGCAAAACGTTGACCTACAGAACATATAAAGTAGTATTCAGTTCAAAGAATGATATGAAAATATGTCTTAAATAAATAGTATGGGATGGTGTAGATTCATCTGGCTGAAGACAAACAATTGGTGGACTCTTGTGAAGATGGCAGTAAATCTTCAGGTTCTGTAAAATGCAGAGGTGCTTGACAGTTGAGAACTTGTTCATTTCTCAAGGAGGTGTCTGCTCCAAGGAACAAGGTTGTAGTGCCTTTAGACCTTTTACTGTTGTTTTCCTCCAAAAAGTTGAGCACTATATGATTAAATCTCTTTTATTACAATTTAAAAATGCATAAATTGATAAATACAATTGTTATTCATGGTCAAAGAATTTTCACTGTAATTTCTTTAATCTTACTGTCTTTATGACCATAGGGAGAAATATTTGCAGAACCTAAATAAGTATAACCACTGGAGATAGAGAAGATTTGAAGAATCTTTACACTAACAACCAAAATATTCAGCTAAGATATATAAGAAAACCTGCTGCATTGTATTAACTGATGCCATGAAGCAGTCCTTGTTTGCATGCTGACAATTGATAAGCTGAAAAACTTCCTGCCTTTTATGGAATTCAGAGGTTCATTACTACATTCACAAGACCCCATATCTGTACCCACTCTGTAGCAAAATGCATCTGGTCCACATCTTCATAGTTGTGGTCAGTATTAACATTATCTGCCTGCCAATGAATAATCTCCTGTCATTTTTTTCCTATCTTATTTTAGGCCCAAAATGATGTCTTCACTTCTTGTCTGTTTACATGTATAATCCTTGTTCCATATATCTTGATTTCCATGAAATTCTAACCATAATAACAAAAGATAGTACAAATAATGAAGTACCACACACTACATTGCCATAATTAAGTTTTGTTAAGATGTAGTGATTGATTCAGCAAAAACATACGGGCTTGCTGATAATGTACATTACTGAAATATGTTAAAATAGCTTTCCATAAATAAGAGCCATGGCTGTCAAAACTAGCTGATAACAGAAATGATAAAACATTTAAATTATAAAAATTCTTATTAAATTATGAACGTACAATATAATAGGAGAAGTACTGTTTATGTATCATAATTCGCTATAATTGACTTACTGAAATTGCTAAATCACATGTAAGTGTTATGTGTATGGTGGGACATCGAAACTTTTATAATTCTCTCTAAGGGATCCTAAGTTTAAAGGGGTTGAGGCAGTTAAAGAGCTGTGTATGTATGGGCATTTTTTTTAATAGATTGTTTATTGACACACTTTATTTTTTTACTTTATGCCATCCTAATGCTTCTCAGCTTGAATGTACATAATTTATGTTGTACTGCACACTTTATTCACATTAGAGGACATGAAATTAAAATTAGAGATGATATGTTACTCAAGATTATAAGATCCTGAGGTTTTTTTTGTAAGAATTTAATTACACACCTAAAATAACATTTTAACTGAGAGGAAACAAAATGGTACTTCTGAGTCAAATGTTTGTCAGTGATGTCCTGCAACCTTCCCATAGAATAAATATTTTTAATGAATTAACAACTAGGAAAACGACATGGTTTCCATTCATTTTTTGATAACACATCAACTTAAATATCTTGTAAGCCCATGAAACATACAAAGGCGAGTATCACTGATTATGCCTTTGGTTTGATGGAAGTTCCCCTTCTGTGCATGTAGTTATATCACATAGAAGCTTTTGAAATTATATTATGTTATATTAAATAATGTCTTACCAATGCAGTTCCTGGGGCCTGCACTGAATGGAATGTAGGCAAATGGATGTCGACCCTGAATTCTTTCAGGCAAGAAATTATCAGGATTGAATTCTTCTGGATTAGGAAATATCTTTGGGTTCCGATGTATCACATATGGAATGATAGGAATTGATGTCCCAGCAGGGATAGTGTGGTTCTCTGAAATAATAAAGCAGAATGTGTTTAACCCAAGATCAGAGTACTCTTAGCTCATATCCTAAAGCAGTGACTTCCAGCTGTGTTGATCTAATGTGTGAGGTTTTGTGGATAAGTTTTAGTAATGGCTGAATTTTGTATGAATGTCTGTCTGAAAAGTAAAGTATCATTGAAAATTCAAACAATCCAAAGAGGAGTTCAAGGCAGCATGTTTTTTGAAAGACAGTGTAATTATGCTACCCCATCTGTAGCACTGAAGTTATAAAGAGAAATGGTGCATTTTGTCTGTAGTGTTATATTCTCATGTCACATTATTTTTTCCCCTCACAATTTAAGAAGTTGGTCTAAACTTTTGCTATGTCCTGGCACTGTTTCCCTTTAACCAGAATGGAAGTATGTCTGTATACTTAGCACTGCACTGCATTTATCCCCAGAAACAATTAGGGTATTAATCCACAACATTCCAGTTTCTTCATTTGTACCGCAGTACAAGAAGCAAATTGATGAGTATGTGCAGATGACTCACTTATTCTCACATCCACATCAAGTTTCCTACAAATGCCTGGGACACTTGGATAGAGTCTCAACGTCTCTTTGATAACCTGTTCCATATACTTCATCTTCTGAAGATCATCATATGTTGCATCTCTGTCAGAATCTCCAAAAATTTCTCTTAGTTCATTTATGACTTTTTCCTATGAAGGAATAAAATGATGTTAACTATTACTAATAAACAGCTTATCTTAACTTGAATGTGGTAACATGAAATATCACACAAATTCATCTTAACATTGTATCACCATCAATGCCACCACCATCATCACTGTTATTTTTTCTTCTTTCAATAATTAACTGAATTAACTGCTCTGTCCTTCTTAAAATTAATTCTGATCCACCAATATACTGGGGACATGGTAGCTCATCAGTCGTTGATAACTCACTGCATTACTTCCACACAAAAAGTACAAAACATCCATCCATTCTCTGGTTGGGATTTCAACCCAAAATACCAGTGCGTACATTAAATGTAGAGTCATAGACATGCACCACTATTAACGCTGGAAAAGGATGTGCACAAATACTTAGTTGCAGACATGCACCACTATTAACGCTGGAAAAGGATGTGCACAAATACTTAGTTGCAATTACCTGAACATCAGGATGTGAACCAAGTGTGAAAATAGCCCAAGATATGGCAGCAGATGTTGTATCATGACCCTGAAAGAACTACTGAAGCATTATTTTCAGCATTTTATTTTGATTTCTGCAAATATTGAACAGATGGTATGAGACAAAATATGTTTACCAATGGAAGCAGGAATGCTTTAAAATGTACACCATTTGCAGGTATAAGACAAAGTAGGGTACTGAACCAATGAATTTTTGAAGTATTTTATTAATTCAGATTATTTAGTCTATATCAACTCATATTTCTATATATACAGAGTTAAGATAATTGCTCATTTTATCAATGGGGGAAAATATTAAAGTCTTTCCCCTCTAGTGGAATAATGGTGCGAAAGCTTGGCACATATTGTGGCTCATTGAAGGGTGCATAATTCACTCACTGAACACAGAGGCCTTATAACATGTATAGGATATAAGTGTGAATTGAATAAATTATCTGATTACAGCTCTGTACTAATCTAATGACAAGTTCTATATCCACTTTGGTGGATCCCTGGCATAATGAATAAATGAATATGAATATAAATAAGTACTCATTCAAACACAATTATAAGATAAATTTATTAGTACAGGGTTAAAAGTAGACAAAAACAAAAATACTCCAATAAATGTAATGATTTCTATCCCCTCTATGATCTGTGATTGAAATGAATGTACCATACCTAAAGTTTTACTCCATGTTACTTAATGCAGCTAGTGTCCTATATTAATACTTTTCTACTTTTATAATTGTGGTTATATTGTTTTACATAACAAAAAAATTTTTATACATAATTACATGACTCATTTTAAGACCTGTATGGTCAACTGGACTGTACTTAGTTTGTGATCTCAGTCTGTTAATCGCATTTCAATATGAAATTGAAAAATTTTTCCATTAAGTCCTTGAATATGTCCCACAGAGGGACTGAAACATGTCATCATACTTACGTGTAAAAGTTTTATAAGTTATGTACTAATAAGAAACTAGTGTTAAAGGAACATCTTTTGTTTAATCAGTCTTGGAGCATTCCATTCAAAGATAATTGTGACCTGTCATTGAAGCTAATGGATTCTGGACATAATATTACAGATGTGTGCTCATGAAAAAAGGTCTTTCAAAGGCCAAGGTACTAAACTCACACTACATAATAGTAGTATAAAGAGGCTTGTGCTTTGATACTCTGTCGATTATAGCCTCTTTGATCTAGAATTTTTCTGGCAAAATAATATTCCTGACAGTAATAATGATGTTAATATATTCTTTTACAATCACATTTGTACTCTGTCACAGATATCTGATCATCGTTAAAGTGCTGCACATTAAAAGAGCATTCAGATATATTACTTGGAAAGTAATGATATGTAATCAAATGAAATGCTGAGATCTGATTTTGCTATATTTTCACCTCAAACATAAAAGTGTCCACTTCTTCCCGAATGTCAGTATCTGTCAGGAGTCCTTTTTTCTCTGACACCTCTATCAGCATATCAAGGAAAGTCATATGCCTTTTCACACCTGTAGACAGACATCCAGAAACACATATCAAACAAGATAATACACATTCTTCCTTCTGTGTTTAGATGCTGTGTTTCTTGTACATGGATGCCAAAATTGCGGGGAAATATTCCAGGTGGAAAATAGAGTGATTGCAACAATTCATTTGATCAGTTCAATCCATCTGATGTCCACCACATAAGGAGAAATCATTGTGAAGTAATGTGTGATTTAATAAACATAGAGAGGTTTCAGCTCTAGGCTTTAATCACATAAACCTTGGGCCTTTAGCAGTACTCAATTGTTCCATAGTAAATTTAAGGGCTGCCTGAGGGCTATAAAATTTGGACCCAATGAAGAGAAAATCTGTGCATTCAGGGCTCAAGGACTGAAAAAAAGGGTCAGTGATTCAGTTATTTCAGCATCAACTTGGATCCAAATCCTTTAACCATGAAGATGGAGGCAATACGTTCCTCTGAACTTAGGTATCTGCCTGGAGATCTACATGGTGTCAAAATCCAAAGGGCTGCCCTCTGAACAATCACCATCATGGAAACCTGAAAACTTGTAATGATTGTAAACACATGACTCAGTTTCCCACATGCTCTCTGTAATGGGAGATCTGACATTATTCACAGACATGACTTTCAAGAATTCTGGTGAAAAATTATTACTAAGTGGATATTTAAAGCTTCTACTGTGATCAAAGTAAAGACAACAAGAGCATTTATAACTCTAAGTAGACCGAATGCTATGCAGTTTACAAGGACAATTTAAAGTTGTTTGTTTCATTTATTGCTGTGGACAGTGTAAGTGAATGTACCATCACTGTGGTTTATAGTTTCAGATTAGCAATGCAAGTTGTCTATTTACTCTCCACTATATTGTATTTTTGCCAATTTATATTTTAGTACTTCTTCTTCATTTCTTTTTAAATAATGCACCGATGTTTTTTATTTTTGTTTCCAAATACTTTTTGTGATAAACCGATTTTCTTTATATTTATTTAAAAACTAGATAAACCTAAATTTGTAACTTCTTGTGTCACTTGTGTCATGTGCTATTAGTCACCACAAATATTTCCTTGTTTGTGCAGCCTCTTGAGGAGCCATACCACTGCTCAGCTGCTCTCTTGATGTGAAATAAACTTGTCTTATGGTCAAGTTTTACATAGCATTATTAATTATAGTGATAAAGATAGAATGAAACTTTTCATTATGTTGACTGTAATGTAAAATAATAATCAGCCCTTTAGAAAAAAATTCTCAGCTAAAATACATTTACTGATCTCTGAAGTTCTGGTTAAAATTTTAAGGGCCAACATTAATGAAACATGACTAGCATATCCATGATATGTCACTTTGGCAAATTTCATCATTATTCATAAGTTCCATTCATGACTAGGAAGTGTGGTACCTGTGAGTTCAGCTGGAGCTATTCTGAGACCACCACTCCTGCTGGCTCTGTACTGAGACTTCCTCTCCCTCATTACCTGCATAGGGATAATATTATACATACCCATACAAAGCTATTTCTCTAGAAATAAATGTGCATTACTCAACTGTGGGCAATCCTTTGCTGTGTCTTCCACAAAAGAAATAACTGTGCAAAATGTTTTCCTTCCTTCTTTTTTCTGTTAATTCTCTATTTAATGAAAGATTCCTAATTTTCATATGCTTGTGTTATATAAATCTCTGGCTAGGATATGTACAATACTTCTGTTATCTAACCTGTAACCTAATCTCTGAGCTGACAGTACATTTGTAACGTAGCTGTTGGAACCCATATTAAGGTACTTCTTTGAAATGTTATTGGTGCAAATAGAGGAAACAGTGAAAGTATGAAAAAATCAGCTTCAGTATTGAATGTAAGACCTACAGATTGTGAGATTAAAAGGCAGGATTCATAACCATTACAGAATTTACTTGGTGTTTTCACAATCTGCAATTGAAGATATCTGATTATGGTAAATATTTATACTGAAGTTTGCAGGTGGTTTGTCACATTTTTTAAGTGATAACTTCTGTGTAGCCAGTTGATTTGTTAACAATTTGCAGAAAGAAACTCACATTCTTTTTCACTGTTCAAATAAATCTTGAGATCATGCCTGAAGAGAGAGTCTAGTTTCAATGTCCATTCCTATTGAAGAGTATAATGTGTTCATCTTCAGGGAATGGTAGTTTCCTCTACCCTGACCTGATGATGGAGACAGTTTGTTCCTACTAAACGTCTGCAAACTTCAACCATCAAACACAGCATCACATCCCAGGGGGCAGCAATCTGCACAGTTACCAGAGTGAACCCCAAAACTTCGTCACTAATCATCTACACATATTTGAAAATATGGAACCAGAACATGGAAGTTTTTCATTTCAAGCAGTCTTGTACTATAAATGTAGATTTTGGTCAGTCATTTTACCCTGATGATTTAAATTTCAAACTTCTCTGGAACATTCCCTAACAAAGAACTATAAATATAAAGTGGAAGTGTGAGTATCAAAGTAAACAAAGACATTCATTTTGTGGTTTGTAACGTAAGTGTAGAACATATTTTAGTGCATGGATGTGAAACGTACAAACATAATTATTCAAAATTCATTACTCTTAAGAGTCCAAGAGTGATGTTCTGATGACATATTTACTAAAAATGTGTATTTAAAGTGCTGTCGTTTTGTTAAATGTGTACCTAATTTCTATAAATGAAACTGTGAATTTATGAAATATATTATAATTTTTTATTCAGAATAAAGCCACTCACCTATAAAGTAAGTAGCCAATACTTTTTGCGTGGCACAAAAAGTAGACTGGTTTTCAAGTTAAAAATCAAACAGAATACTGGAATCATCACATTGCATCAGTAAAGTAACAAAAGTTTATGTTATTGTCCTAAAACCCATCCCTGAACAATCAGATAAATATTCTGAAGAATTACACTTGACCTACAAAAATAAATTTTGCTAAATTATATTTTAATCTTTATACAGTATTTCTAAGAATTATACCAATAATATACAATGACATACATTTTCAGTAAATCCATGCAGGGTCCTCAGCACTTGGGCCTGCTCTCGTCCAGAGGGCATGAGTTTAAAAATGAAACGCCTGTGTAGCCAGGGAGCCATCTGCCGGTGTACAACTAATTCTGAAATTCTGCACCACAAAATGTAAAATTTAAATACATATTTTACGGATTAAGTCATATACAATACACTGTATACGTAACTTCTCATACATGTATGAGATAACATAATTCTTGTCATTAACAGTGAGTAAGACTCTCTTTGTCTTACTTAGTCTTATTTTTAGGCCATAAATTATATTTTTAATGTGATGCATAACCATATTGCAAAAGCATAAGCTGGTAAGTGAGATATCTGGTGGTGTAATGCTTCAACATAATCATTTTGTATACCAAAACTTTTACAATTCATGCCTATTAATATACAGTAGAGTAACCATAATTTTATTAAGACTGTTGTATGATTTATAGAAGTAAAGATTCACAAAGATCTGTAAAAATATATGAAGCAATCAGCGAAAATATAATGAAAGTGGCCTAAATGACAAACTATGGTTTATCTTATGCAAGTACATACATATTTTTGTGTATATAAACTGCAGAATGTGCGAAACTAGATTTCATAAACTTGAAAAATTTACGAACATGTGCACGTGATATATATCAGATGGCTTGCGCCAGTAAGAAACAACATTCGTAGTCTTTGTACCCCTTATTTTTTATTAAATTAACTGTTATGGGAGTTAATTTTAAAGGTCATTATTATTCAATTTATACTGTAAGTCTACCATCTGCTCTCCAAAAACATGGAGCCAAAAATTTATATCTATGAAACTTGAGCTTCCACCTAAACGAAAGAACACTCACTGCAGTGTTTTCAAATAATTTACTGTGTTGGACATTTGGATCTAAGAGGGAGGGAGTACAGACAGAGAGAATTTATTTGTGGACCTTTATAATGAACACTTGTCATGAAATACTGTTAGTATGATCAAATCCATAGGGGGCGAGTATGGAAAACATGCATAATACATGGGAAAGGAGAAATGCATGTATCAAGTTATTATCCAAAACATGAAAGTGATCTACTGGGAGACCAAGGCTAAGAGAGGACAACATTAAAATACTGTAAATCTTAAAGATATAGCTTTATAAAATAAGGCAATTTGCTGACCAGATCAGCTACTATAATCTTCTTAAGGATTCTGCTTCATGGAGTGAGATATAAATTTGTAATTTTAAAATTATATACTGAATGTAGCACTGATGCCTTTAAATTGTCATGTTAGGCTACTTTCATTCACATAGGTGGAGTTTCAAGATAAGGGTGTAGTAGTGACATCCAGCACTGTGGTAACCTTTTTGTGTTTGCAGCTATCTGTAAGTGCCAATAAGGCTTTGGACATTGTCCATTGTCTTAAGTTTTCACCTGCAGAGCATTTTTCTTCCTGGTTCTGATTTGGTTGTGAGGTTAAAGAATGGGAAGTGGCATTCTGCAAGTGATTTATTTACTTGGAACCCCAGGGTAATGGAGGACAGTACAATTACCCATTGTGCAGTGCCTGTGCATGAATGATTGGATCAACAATTCCCAGGTCAGTGGATAGGAAGAAGATGATCATAGGAATTGCCAGCAAGGTCACCAGACCTGTGGCCCTTGGACTACTCTTTCTGGGACCATCTAAATTACTTGATATACTCAGAAAAGATATGTGACCTGGTCCACGAGCAGTGCTGGATCAATGCAACCTGCATGGCAGTGACAAGTGACATATGGAAGGGAATGTGACAGCCGTAGGTGACTTGCTGATGTGTGTGCATCAAACCAAATGATGAGCACGTATAAAAAACGTCATGAAAGAGCATATATTCTCCATGGTTTCAAGTAAATTGGTAGTCCTGTAGACTGGTCAGTCCATCAGAGTCTAATACCAGTGGTAGTACCTTGATACCAAAGCAGGCTTAGTTTTCAGTATGTTGTGAGGTTAATAAACATAACACAATCAAGAGCGTCCAGAATGTAAGTCGAGCTTATAGCATGCTGCATCCATCAGAATTTATAAATTTGACTTAACAAGTGTCTGTATGTCTTGGAACTTATGAATAGGATATGCTGCATATACAGTAATGAGTATATATAAGACAAACAGGTGCAGTGCCTTATGAAATCTACAAACATTCATAACAAAGCAAGGAAAAAACTGAAGAAAACTTTCATAAAGTTGTGATGTCATGTTGTCTGGTAGAAACACTTGAACATTCTGGAGGAGCTTACTGTCTTGATCTTCAGGTTAGAAGAATGGAAAAGAAGATGGGATCAATTTTTTTAATGGTTACAGAGTATGTACGAAATAATCATGGACATGTTTCTAACCTTTTCACAGCTTTAATGTATTCTGCTTGTCCACCTGTCTGTGCCTGAAGAGATACACCCATTGCAGTTTCTGAAAAACAAATAAAAATTGAAACTGGTCACAATATATATAGTCTGTTCTGTGAAAAATTTGCTGATAAGTTATAATCAACTCATTTACCTTTTCCTAGAATTTGATGGTAAAAAAGAGATGGTAGATATACTGATTCAAGAATTTATTTTCACTTTAATTTTACAAATTTTAACCTGTCAGATCTTCAACAATGATCTGATTAATAAGCAGAATATCATTTGAAGCTTAGAAATAGGCACCTATCTTCATGTTTTTGTCTCCTGAATTGTCTTGTGTAACTGGAGGCCACTGGTGTGTCACCTCCCTTCTTAACAGCCATAGAGGGTGTGAAAAATTTGGTACATTTTAGGTAAATTCTGTTTCAAAAAATCTGAACATATGTCAGAAAAATGATGTGTACTGGTATAGCATAGTTTCTCTAAAACTGATTTATGGTTTGCCAGTATTAATTAAAAAAGTGGCTGAGACCACATTCCTGTTCTGTTTGCAACATACATGGATAAAAAATGGGTGTGTAACATCAATATTGCCATTGTCATTAAGTGCAAGGGTTAGGTTGAATGGGGTGTTTGGGCTACATAAAAATCTGCATGCATCTGTTTATCCTATTTAATTTTTAAACATTTTTGTCACTTGTGATTTGTATGTGATTCTCCTTTCTGTCGTGTTTGTGTATTCCCACCATTAATTTAAGTTCTGAAGTTGTACTTGCAATATTTAACATCTGTAATTCACCTGAAATATTTTTAATGCATACCTGATATCAGAGTAAAATGTTCTTTGTGATCTAAAAATACCCTATCTGGTATACACAATAAAATTACTTTTTTTAAAAGCCAAAAACATTGATGCTTGGCACTATGTAGCTGGTAGAGGGTACAAAATGAAATTTTTAACCCACCACTCAATGTAAACAGGTGAATAATATGTTAATATTACTACAATGGGTAGTTCAGATAAAAATATGGTACACAATACAAAGAATAAAATAATAATGAAAAGGACAATACTGGAACCCAGACACTCATTTCACTTACTCATTTTTCTTTATGCGTCCATTCCTCATCTTTCACATTTGCAGTCCACACTCCATAATCTCTAATCTACACATCTCCCTCTCCCTCTCAAATTCCTCCCTATTAGTGACTGGTTGATGGCTGTCCTACACATATAGATGTTGTCTCCCACTGTGAGACCATAATTTTCATGTGCATTGTTGTAAATGTATTTTTATTTGGAAAAACCTAGGACATTAGGCATCGCCAAATGAATTTTATGGAACACCAGGATAGAGCTCTTTGAAATTTGTAAACTGCGAAAAAGTGGGATCCCTAGTTATGTGAAACTATATATATATATATGTGTATGTGTGTGTGTGTGTGTTTGTATGTACATATATACATACATATATATATAGAGGTATGTACATACTTTCGTACATATATATGTACAGTCATGCACTTATACGTACATTCATACACACATATACACACATACATACTTACAAATACACACATATATACATACATACATACACACACACACATATATACATACATACATACACACACACACACACACACATACATACATACATACATTAATACACACACACATACATACACACACACACACACACACACACACACACACACGTACATACATACATATGTATGTATGTAAGATACACCTATGCATATTTGTCTATAGAACAGACATTCTGCTATGGAGCTTCCTTAAAAACAAAATAAGAATGACTTCTTAGTAAATAAATAATAAATGTTTTACCACAGATAATGTCTAAAGTACACATTGTGATATATGGAGTTATATCCATGAAGGGCTGCCCAATGTGTTCTTCAATTTTCTGTACCAGAGCCTGACTGTTTGAATTAAACACTTGAATGTACTCTTCCAGGATCTTGAAGTGGAATGCTGCTGTGAGGATCTTGCGGTGTGAATGCCATTTGTCACCTGTAATATGTTGAAAATCTGTTACGAAAATATATTAGTTTTCAACTTATTCCACACCATCTTACAACCCTATATTTCTGTTCCCTTGTTGGCTAGAGTCATTAAATAATTTCATTTATGGGATGAAGGGAAGAGCATTGGTCCAGATGTAGATGTTGGAAGCCAAGATAAATTTGCATCAGAACAGAGCTCCTCTCTTATTACACACCTGAACTTGTGAGCAAGCCTGTACCGAGCCATGGTTGGAGAAGTTTGTAGTCTAGACTCTTTGTGATGTGCGATCCACTGCTCAGTATAGTCTGTAATAGGGTAACCTATGTCATTTAATGATGATAAAGCTTTATGGTTCTAGTACATATGATCTACAAAGAAGAGAATTAGGAAATGTTGGAAGTCCGACAGTTAAATCTTTCTAGAAATATTGAGAGAATGGTGATTCTGGTTATATTTTACATTACTAGTTTAGAATGTTACACTTTCGAAGTCATTTTACCTTTGTTATTAAATTACGTAAGTGGCTGCCAGTACACATGGCACACTGTAGCATATATCAGCACTACATAGATACATATGTACACGTAAAGTTATACAGTTATTTCTTTATGTTGTTAATATTGTCTCTTTTACCCTTTAATTTAAATGCTGTATGAACTGTCATGATTAACACTAATTATTAATTTATAAGTAAAATTACACTTAATATTCTTCCTCAGAATTAAAAAATCAACAAAAATTTTTAAACATACTTTTCTTACCTCCACATCATCTGGATCTGTAATGAAAACTTCTGGGAACCCCATGACCCAGATGCGAAATACAGGTGAATACTTCTTATGTAGTCCAAGCAATACATTGAGCAACTCTGAAATTTATGGCCACATTACTATGAATTTTCACCTTATTTTTCTATATCTTTTATCACCAAAATAGGTTGGCTATGCCTGTTACTTACAGGTAAATTCTGTAAATATCAACACCTTGTATTTGCTACCTTGTTGATAATCATGAGCACGCAATGTGCTTTATATTTCCCAGTTATTCTGTGTTATAATTGTTGATGGAAAAACAAATCTTTGTTATAGAACATAATTCTGATCAAAATGTGAATTTTACCTTTGTAATTCCCAATAATTGCAGAATAAAAATGGGAAGCAGTAAGCCTTGCAAATTTTACAGAGATATTAATTGTGGGAAATTAAAGTTAAGACTTCCATTACTTGTTGCCTTCTGTCTCAGTGGAGAAAATATCGATCTACAAGTGTCCCTTATTACTGAAGTACAATTTCGGGAATATTTCCCATATTTTATATTAATGCTTACCTTTATTTTATAAAATGTAACTCATTAAGTTGACACTTACGCTCGGGTGGAACGTTAAACATAAGCATGTTCCCAAAGAAAGGCACAGTTTTGGGTCCAGGTATCCTCTCAATTTTCTTCGTATCAGATATCCTTAACAACCAGCTGTAGTCATAAGGAAAGATGATAATCAAGATGCCTAACAGAAGGGTGACACCCACGACCGCAGCTTCACAAACTAAGGTCAGCATAGCCGCAGACTTCGTAACCTTTCGAAATACAAGGACACAAAATGTAGTACTCTGCTGACGACAGAGATTTTGAAGTGTGGTACAAAAAGCGTCACGTATGTTCCAACACGATACAGACGCTGTGATCCTCGTTAGTTCTGGAGCTAACCGTTCCGTCAGATGTTCTCTGAAGTTAAAATCAATCGATCAGAAAACATAATATTTTATAGAAGACAGGAAGGACCGTCCGGACAAACTGTAGAATATTGCTTATTTAATGACGCTGACAGTATCTCGGATTATGTAACATCAAAGGGTTAGATGCATATTAAGTAACGAATTGTAAAGGATATAGAATGATACGGTCGTAGCTTAATTAGTGGTACTATCGCAATACTGGCCTGGAGAGACTGGGAATACTATGTAACCCTGTCAGGATAGCTCGTTGCCGGACCGAGATTTAAAACAAAGCTTTGCGAATAAAAACAGGGGTAAGTAATACGTACAAACAGCGAAGATCTGCAGATTTCTGGATTGATGATGAGGATGCTGTCCTTGCAAGTGTCACCTGTGTGTGTCAATGTATATAATTGTGACCATGAACTTCTAAGAAGACCAACTGTGATGAGCCATGGAAGCATAAAAAATGTGCTTATCACAAATGGCTGACAGAACTCTGGACTTAATGTAAATGGGCGAATCAGTGTTCTTTCAAATGTAGCGAGCTTATAATTGCCTTCGCAATAAAAATATCTATTTTTCCAGATACAGCATTGAAAATTTAAAATATTTGTTGGGTCTGTTAAGAAATTATCGAGGTTTAAGTAAGGGCGATTAACACATTCACGAAGTCGTGTTATTTGACCCTACCCTGAAATGCTTAAGCCTAATAAAACTCTAACCATTTCCCTAGGACCATCTTCAATATTGTTCTCATATATATGTATACATGTATCTAGGCCTCTCAGTCAGTCTGTTCCCTTTAGGTGTTTCGAATAAAGTTATTCACATTTCACATGCATGCTACATGCCCCTTAATACTAAATAAGCCTAGTGATGCTATTAGTTTTAGCTTCCTTTTGCTATATTTTCTGTAAAAGAATTCTTCTCAGTAAAGGTTTTGCATAATTAAATAGGTAAAGGTAAAGTTCGCCCTAGAAAAGGCCACGAAGGCCCAGAGGGGGAACATAGCTCTACTCTTCCTCCAACCTCGGCGCTAGATGGGGTGGGTGATCAACGCCACGCCCCGGCCGCTTAACCCCCGGGAAAGACCCGGTACCCATTGTATAGGGGGCTGGGTGGGCCCCAGGGCCGGTCTGGACAGTTGCGAAAAATCTCGCCCCACCGGGTTTCGATCCCCGGACCGTCCAGCCCGTAGCGAGCCGCTATAACGATCGCGCTATCCCGGCCCTTAATTAAATAAGTATGATTTCAAAATGAGTATTTTATCGTAGCGAATCAATCATACAGTGTAGCCAAAATAACAAAGTCGTAAGTAGCGCGTACGGAAAAATTAGCATGCTGAAGTAACAGCATACGCCATCAGGTAAACTCTTAGCAGATGCCCATACCGATAAAATTATATGTCGTTGCTTACAAATTTGGGAGTAGAAGCTGGCTAAGGTTTAAGAGCCTTTCAAAATTACTTTAGACTTGTGCAGCTGTCCCGCGCATCCTCCAAAAATTTCAACAATGAATACGAGACATGTCATTTCATCGTATTGGATTAAACCAGCTATAAGTCGCGTGTACAACCATTTACTTTCTGAACACTTTTTGAAAGTTGTCTTTATAAAGTGATTCAGAATATAAATGTTGTTTTAAATGAGTCGATTTTAAACTTCCGACGACAGAAAGTCGAAAAGCGAATGTGACGTACTCTTGTTCGAAACGTAGAGAAATGAGTGACTTCAACTTACTTGGAGTAGGTACAAATATTTAAATCTTCTTAGCCACTGGCTTCTGATTTATTCTTCTATCACTTCAGCACAGTTGCTTAATTCCAGTCCGTCCTTTTGCTTTGTCAACACACAAGTGAAAGACAAGAAGCCCCCCAACCTTTGTTTCTGACCAAACGCAGAAAAAGGAAGCGAAATATCGTGCCCTCAAGGTTCTGATCTGTAAATCACGTCCGTGGATATGAGGTGGGGTTTACGGGAAATACCGTGAGGACATGTATGAGCCAATAGTCTCATCTTTGTTATAAGACTTTTGCGTAGCGACAGTAAAGAACGACATATGGATCAATTGTTACACCTGTCTGCCTAATGTAATCCAATTTAAGTGCCGTTCCTAAGCAACTGCAATTACAACTAAGAAATCTGGTACATCTATAGCTTAGGTTTCTTTTTATACACGTGGTTTTGTATGGAGATCTCCTTCCTTCTGAGACATGGCGCTTTGTCACTGGGTGACTGGTGCCGGTCCCTTCGATAAAATGTAGTGGGCTACTTGTAAGGGCCAATTTTCTCGGACATTTCGACTCTTGAAAATAAAACCAATACGTTGTCTCGAAACGTCGGGCATCCATCATCCAGTGATACGATGCCATATCCCAGAAGAACGGAGACTTCAAATCTATCACTGCAAAAGTATAAAACTTTGTGTCTTTTTTTTTTGTAAAGTATTATCAGAAATAAAAACACTCGATCCGCGCATAAAAATTATTGTGATTAGTTAGCTGGCCTCAAGAATATCATCTTTGAAATAGTGACTGGTATTTATCCTTTAGTTATTTTAACAATACCCTCTCAGCTACGAAAGTTTTATAATGTTTAAGGGTACATGCAAATTGTGATAACGAATAAACCATATTTTGATTAAAGTTGGCGTGGCTTATTTCAAGTTATTATTTCTTCAGTTTCTATAAGGGAATAGAGGAAATTCCGGGATCAGGACAGGTAGTAATCCAGCGTAGATTTGAACCGAGTATGTCCCCACTAGGGAACAAGATTTGGCATCACTCAACTACACCTCAAAATAAAAATTACCTGAAACAGCAATGTGCACTTTCCTCACCAGGATTTCTGTTACATAGGTCCTTGACTACCAATCTTACACCAAACATGACATGTGACCTTCTTGCACGGAACCAACAAACTACAATTGATGCAGTGCCAAACACTTGTGTTTGCCCTTGACGACAAAGCTGCAACTTGTACTCTCTTCACATGGCACGTCTTAGCCCCCACTTTTGTAATCATGATTTGCCTCTAAATATTTCCTAATAAGTTGTTATTCCGAGGGACTGATACCAGAATTCCTACTCAGATCGCAACGATATTGCGTGGAACAATACTTGGCATTGAAACGAAATTTTCAATAATTTTGCTCATCGGACTAACTTAAACGCCAGTTTTATGGTAAAAGCTTGTTTCGGTAAACTTCTAGCAAATGTAAGACGTATTCATTTTCCATGTCGGAGAAACGTTCCTCTTGGATTTTTCTTTTGGTTAATGACGCCGTGTAGAATGGTACATGGTTTCAACGCTTCATAGAAAGCTGTTGCATGTGTAATTCTGTAAATTATGCTCAGGGTGGACACGAGAGGTCCCTCACAGACGTTGGTAAATTACCTACCAAACTGGACTGTTTTATAGCCTTGCAGGTCTTATTGCAAAACCCATCAGAAAGTTGACCTATGCTATGGGATCCTTACGCCTTACTGCCTTGCAATCTTTCCACGGAATATTCGTGTAACTTAAGGAAAGAAGGTAAACCTGAATAGAAAGCAGTTAAACAATTACAGGTGCATCTAGATTTACACACAATGCCAAAACGCTGCAACTCAGAAAGTCCCCCCCCCCCACACACACACACAAAATTCATGTTACAGCCACAAGGGCTGACCGATGTTTTATAGTCTTGTATTCGGTTATGTTGCTCTGAATATATGACATTAAATATTATAAAAGTGCATACCTCAGGACAACATATAAACAAATTTTTGAGCAAGAACTCTTTCCTTGTCTCCTATCTTGGCCTTATTAACTCCAGGGTTTGCATTTCCTCTGAAGATTTCGTTTAAAAGACTTCACTGGGTGATGAAGCAAGTGAAGTGTATGTGCCTCCTTATATCGCTTCATATGATCGAAATTTCAAAGTGAGGATTTCTGGAAGAGAGGGCTGATTGCATCTACGAAATATGCAGATCCAAGAAATAAAAAATATACATATTTGTACTTGTATGTGTTTATGGTGTTGTGACGAAAGGCCTATAATGTTAACACACCGTCTCCTATTCACAAACATGAAAACTAAATATATTGGTTTCTAAGGACCTTAATGAATGGGTAAATAGTACTATGTTTATGTCAAGTATGCAAAACAGGCACTACAAAATTAGAAAATAATAATCAATAAAAAAAGGTTAGAAAAAATAGTCCGAATTGAAGTATACATTATACTTTAAAGCCTAGATGCTACTGTAAGTTCCTCCAGGCGTAAGCCTGGAGGAACTTACAGTAGCATTTATATTTTATTTTTCATCTGTATTTTATTTTTCGTACGATTCTTATAGTAAACGCTCATTACTTTGCTAAACAACGTTCACTTATTGAAATAAAGTGAAAGGCCAACTTGCGTAGTTTGTGTGTACGGTGCGGATGGTCCAGTGCAGACGCACGGCACCATCCTCACCGCACAAACAACCTACGCAGCGGCTCTCAAGACTACCACCCATCCAAAAACTCGGTGCAGAAAACCATATGCTGCAAATCAACATCTAATTCTCCTGATGAAGGACGGATGTACCCGGTCAAACAACCCTCAATCTGGGAAGTGTGTCATCCCCGTTGTGTGTGTGAAACTAGGAAAAGGTATGTAGTCAAACAGTCACAGTCATTAAATACACCTCAGTGATTAAGTTGTGTTTGACTACATACCTTTTCCTAGTAAACAACCCTCAAGTTTCAAAATTCACTTATTGGTCTGTCTAATTGAGATACATTTTACTTTCCATGAGCTAAGAGCTGAATCATTATATAATCTATGTAATTGAAATTTATGGATGTGCAATTTTTAGTCTTCAAAAGGTTAATAGTGATAAAAACAGATTTAAAATTTAAGAATGTTATTAAATTAGGACATGATAAATGTTTAAAATTTGTCTGTATTCATTTAAATAAACTTTGTTGTAGTCTTTTTTCGAAAACCGTTCATAACGACCATTTTCCCGTTGCTTTTTGTATTTTGTAATATACAGTATGTTAAAACACCAGTACTGATCCTATTCCGCTAACATAGCGCCTTCTGATGTACGAACGGCGAAATTAATCTGTTCATTTCATCGCAGTACATGTCTAAAAGTAACACATGGGCTCGGTTTCAAGTATGACAAACGAAAAGTAAGAGGCTAAAAGGAAGACAAGTGTCGTACTAACGTCCCATATTCTCCAGTAGGTTTTCACAATACTTTGTTAATAATTCTTTAATAATTTGTTACAAGGCATGTCTTTCATACATCCATGCTTACAATATGAATACGAGAAAATAATCATTTATACCATATTACTTCTTACATTATGACATGTCGAAGAATTGCACTTAAAAATGAGGCCTTCCTTAGATTAAATTTCTTCGAGACAGGACTTATGTTGACGTCCGAAGCTTTACAACAAATGAAGCTGGATACATAAAATGCATCGTCTTCTTCGATTTTGCTCTTATCGTAGAGATATCTTGATCCTGATCCCATT
>Ga0131853_10002077_pt1 | contig 35925 bp, 35 predicted proteins | sample TergutLab28metaG_FD_92764 | JGI IMG/M metagenome (GOLD analysis project Ga0131853, IMG submission 92764) | Labiotermes labralis P1 segment gut microbial communities from Petit-Saut dam, French Guiana - Lab288 P1 (version 2) (version 2) | ecosystem: Host-associated > Arthropoda: Insects >... | reverse complement strand
TTCTCGGCAGGATGATTTTATCTTACAGCACTTGCATTAGCTAATCCCGCATTATTTAAGAAGCGATAATTTAATATATCGTCAATTAAGGCTCTAATGCGTACCTCACCGTCCTCTCGATACTGTGCATGGCAAAACTGTGTAACAATTTTGAAATATAAAAAGTTGACTAAAGCCATTTGTCCCCCAAATTTTTTTCTGGGGACAAACTCATAGACAAAGCGAATAATAGCCGTGTTTATTTTCATTGTGTAGTTAGTAGAACAAAAGTTAGATTAGCAAAGTTTTGGAAATTAAATTGGATCTCTGACGGTTTATTTATAGTAATCTCATTCCAATTCACCAACAAAATCTTCTATCTGCCTAGCAACCATCTCACTCTTGTGTACATGAACAAAATGGTCACAGTCAAGTATTATATGCTTCCCATAATAAAATTTCGCAATAAAATCCTTTTGCAATTGCAATAACTCATGAACACTTTTTTTCGCATTTTTTGCTGCATCTACAAGGTCAGAGCTAAAAAATAATATCGGCACATCTCTAGGATGTTCAAGCCTCCTAACAGCATCCGCATTGTGGGTCATCATTTTAATTTCATTAACCATATTTATCGTCATAAATCGAGACCTTATTACCCGCAAATATGTTTCTTTATCTTCTTTGTATAAATATGGGTGGTTAAATGAAGGAAACTTCTCCGTCAGTCTAATCGCCCGTTTTTCACTAATATTAACATTCTTAAAAATACGAGAAAAACACATGACTAGCTTTAATATCAGAGGTATTTTTGCTATGTCCACAAAACTAGGAATCGTCATATCCAAAGATACAATAGCTTTTACCTCATTCTCATATTTTTGCGCCCAGTAAGTTGCCTCTAAGCCTGCATACGAGTGAGCAATCAAAACAAAGGGAGGAGAAATATTTAGTTTTTGAAGCGCCGCTCTATTATCACTTACAAGAGTTGCGACATCCCTAGGCTTATCAGTAACATCGCTAAACCCATATCCTGCTTTTTCTAAAACAACTATCTTAAATTTATCCTTAAGTAGCCACCAAAGAGGTTTAAAATCCAATACGGGACAAGGCACACCTTCTCCTGCCATAAACACAAGCGTATCCTCTCCTTGCCCCGTCGAAAGCACATGATAATCATCCCCATCAATACACAAAAACTCACCTATGGCAGATTGCTTAAATTCCAAATTCCTCTTATATATTTTACTCATACAATGTATATATTTTTGCCATTGTTGTAGTATTTAATTCTTGTGTTGTATAATTTACAAATAAGTTTTTATTAAGCGGCACTGTTGCATTCTTAGTTACCTTTATTGACAGCTATAACCATACCTGTCTTGACTTAAACAAAAATAATAATATATTTGGGTATGGAAATCAATATAATATTTTGTTATGACTGGACTTTTAATGCTGTTTGTTGCTATTGGGCTTTTTCTATCAGGAATAGTTATGTTTTGCGGCGCGCTTGGAAATTTTTCATCTAGCAGACTTAAATCTTATTTGAAAGTAAGTAACAATCGTTTTGCGGGACTTGGAGTCGGGATGGGAGCAACAGCTGTAATTCAATCATCAACCGCAACTGTCGTGATGGTTGTAGGACTTGTGAATGTCGGCGTGTTGTCTTTGTTTCAAGCCTCTTCTATCATAATAGGAGCAAATGTTGGTGCGACATTAACAGGATTATTGATTTCATTTTCAGGTTTTAATATCAAATATGCATTTATGCTATTAGTATTTGTCGGAGCCTTATTAAAATTGTTTGCAAGAAATAACAGAACAAAAATGATTGCTGATTTTTTTATGGGCTTAGGCATAATGTTTGTAGGCTTAGAACTAATGAATATTGCTTTTGACTCTAGTCCATGGTTGCAAAACTTTTTTGCTAATATCTTTCAAAATATCACCTTTCCTTTCTTACTATTGCTGGTAGGCATTTTACTAACTTGTATTATTCAATCCTCAATGGCAACTCTAGCACTACTGATATGTATGATGGGTTGCGGCATTATCGACTTGAATCAAGCGATATACATAATAATGGGCGCGAATATAGGAATGTGTCTGGCGGTTTATTTAGCTTCGCTAAAATTGAACACAAAAGCAAAACAAGCAGCCGTAATTCATTTTTTATTTAACGCAATAGGAGCATTATTTTTTACTGTAATATTTTCGCTTTTTTCTAATGTTTTGCTTTTGCCGTTTGAAAGACTCGACCCCATGTGGCAGTTATCCATATTTAATATAGTATTTAATGTCGCAACAGCCGTACTTTTAATAGGTTTTATTAGACCGATTATACATCTGTCAACCGCTATAATTAAAGATAAAAAAACCTTATAAAAATGCTTTTAGTCTAAACTATTTCGCTAGCAGTTGATTGATTCGCTCTACAAATGCGGCGTTATCTTCTAATGAAATACTACCCAGCATTTGAGCCTGTTCAAAAAGAAGTAATGTGAGTGTTTTGAAGGATTTATTATCATTTTCAAAATAACTTTTGAGTTTTTTTATAAGAGAATGACTAGGATTTAGTTCTAGTATTTTAGGAATATTAAGTGACGATGTACTCGGCATAGATGCTAATAATTTTTCCATCTCTAAACTGATTTCACCATCAGTGCGTAAAGACGATGCAAAATTACCTAAAGCCATTGAGAAAACGATATCTTTAACCTTGCCCTTCAATAATTTTTTAGCCTCTGCTAATAGGTCGGCATGCTGCTCTGTTGCCTCTTTAACTTGTTCTTTTTCTTCATCAGAATCAGGCAAACTGTCTTTGGCTGTCACCGATACAAACCTTTTGCCGCCATATTCCATCATGGTTTTAACCAAAAATTCGTCAACAGAGTCAAGTAAATATAATACCTCGTATTCTTTGCCCATTATTACAGCAGTTTGTGGAAGTCGTTTCGCCGCATCAATGCTTTTAGCGGCAGCATAGTAAATCGTATCTTGCCCTTCTTTCATGCGGCTTATATATTCTTTGAATGTCGTGTATTTGTCTTCATGTGAAGATTTGAACAAAATCAAATCCTGCAGTTTTTCTTTGTTTACACCAAAATTATCGTATGCGCCAAACTTAAAGCTAACACCAAACTCATCAAAAAATTTCTCATAGGCTTCGCGGTCGTTAGTTAGCATTTTAGAAAATTCGGATAATAATCTCTTTTCTACAGAAGTCGCAATAGCGCGAAGCTGCCTGTCCTGCTGCAGCATTTCGCGCGAAATATTAAGTGATAAATCGCCGCTATCCACTAATCCCTTCATAAAAGCTAAATAGTCTGGAAGCAGTTCGCCGCATTTCTGCATGATAAGCACTGAATTAGAATACAGCGTCAAACCTTTTTCGAAGTCCTTAGTATAAAAGTCATAAGGCGCTTTTTGCGGCACAAAAACCAATAAATTGTAGTTGATTGTGCCCTCAATTGCGGCGGAAATAGTTTTTAGAGGAGGCTGAAAATCTCGATAGTTATTTTTATAAAATTCCTCATAATCGGCTTGTTTGACTTTAGCTTTGGGTTTCTTCCAAATAGGAATCATACTGTTTAGCGTCTTACCGTTCATTTCGATGGGGTAACGGATATAATCGGAATATTTGCGAATAAGAGAATTAATAAAATCTTCGTCTAGTAAATCATCATAATTAAAGTCATCATCTTTCTCTTTGATAGTAAGCGTCACCGTTGTTCCGAAAGAATTTTTATCCGCTTCTCCTAGTGTATAGCCCTCGATACCCTCACTAACCCACTTGTATGCATTAGAAGCGTCGTATCTGCGGCTAACCGCCTCTACCCTATCAGCCACCATAAAAGTTGAATAGAAACCGACACCAAACTGTCCGATAAGTTCACCGGCAGCAGGCGTAATAGAAGTCTTGGACTTTTTCTTAGGCTTAGACACACTCTCTGCCTTTGCCGCCGATTCTTGAACTTTCAACGCATGGGTGCCGCTTTTGGCTATCGTACCCAAATGAGTTTCTAACTCGTCTTTATCCATGCCTATACCGTTATCGCTTATTGTCAAAGTTCTTGCAGCTTTATCTATCGAAATCTCGATACCAAATTTTTTAGGTAATCCTGATTTAGTCAGTGATAAAAAATGCAGCTTGTCCAATGCATCGCTGGCATTACTAATAAGCTCTCTTAAAAAAATCTCTTTGTTGGTATAGATGGAATTTATCATCAACTCCAACATTCTCTTGCTTTCTGTCTTAAAACTATTCATTGATTTTTTTCCTTGTAATTTTTTCAGATAGTTATTCTATCAAATATAATTATAAAAATCAACAAAATAAAAGCATTTAACAAAATTTTACGCGTTTATACTTTTCTTCCGCCATCGCTAAATTCACAACCTTAAACCAATCATCAATATAATCCGCCCGCACATTATAGTGTTTTAGATAGTACGCGTGTTCCCACACATCAATTGACATGATGGGATAAAGATTTAACGGAAGTAGTGTATCTTGATTTTTGGTGTTGAGGATTTTTAAATTACCATTTTGGTCACTCACAAGCCAAGTATACCCCGAGCCAAAAACACTAAGAGCTTGTTTTTTGAATTCTTGCTGAAAACTTTCCCAACTGCCGAATTTTGCATTGATTGCCTGCACAAAAACACCGCTTGGCTTAGCTTGTTGTATTCCCTCTTTGTCCGTTGCACCCGCCAAACCTGCAAAGAAAAAATTGTGATTATATATTCCTCCGCCGTTATTTAAAACAGTCGTGCGAATAGTTTCGGGCAATCTGTCTGAATAATACAATAACTGCTCTAAACTCCAATTATGAAATTCCGGATAATCTTTTAATGCAGCATTCAAATTATTAACATAAGTTTGAAGGTGCTTATCGTGGTGCAACCGCATTGTTTTTTCGTCTATGTAAGGCTCTAGCGCATTATAAGCATACGGCAAGGGAACAAGTTGAAAAGGATAATGGTTAGCTGTTTCAATGTTATTCATTCTATCATCATATGAGTTTATAAGCTAAAAAGTTCACTTCTAATGTTAATAAAAAAATTAAACCTCGCGTAATAACTGCTGTAATCGTTGTGCCGCACCTGCATTGCCGTCAAAAATAGTAATTTTTTTTGAACCATAAAAATCAGTAATTATATTTTTGATAAATATGTAATGAGTACAGCCTAGTATAATGCCCTCTGCATCCTTATACGATTCTAACATTTTATATACGCCGTCTCTAATCATCTCTAAATTATCAAAATTACTTTCAATCAAACATGCTAAGTTTTTTTGTGGTGCAACCTCTATATTAGCCGTGCCATGCTTAGCTAGCAATTCTCTAAATTTTTCTTGCCGCGCTGTAGCAGGTGTGCAAAGTAATATAATTCTACCTTCTTTTATTGCCTTGACTGCGGGCTTTATTGCAGGCTCTAGTCCTACAAATGGAATTTTAAAGTGCTGGCGCAACAACTTAATACCTACATTTGTTGCAGTGTTGCAAGCTACCACAATAGCCTTAGCACCTTTTTCTATAAGCATATTACTAATTTCAAAAACTCTCTTAGCTATGTACTCATCACTCTTATCGCCATATGGGGCATACTCAGTGTCCGCATAATATAAAAACTTCTCGTTAGGTAATAATTCCTTACAAGAAGTTAGAACGCTTCTGCCGCCGATACCGCTGTCAAAAATGCCAATTAAAGAGCCCACACGCCACTATATGCAGAAGTCACAATAATTGTTTATGCTAAACAATACAGGTTCTTAAACCAATCCCTCAAAGTCCGTACCAAAGAAAGCAATGTTGATTGCTCTAGCCATGATGTCGGCGCAGTCGCCTACTAACAAATCTACATCTTTAGGGGTGACTACCATGTTGCCAATATCTTTATCAAATTTGTCTATTTTACCTTTTGTCGCATTTTCTATTATGGTTGAGGCATAAACAACCAGCGGAACACCTAGCGATATTACTTGACAGCCTAAAGTATTTTTGTCCAAGCGCGCGCGATGGTTGCTAACCCCGCTGCCCGGTGTAATACCTGCGTTTGAAATTTGAAAAGCTGATGCTATTCTTCCCACAGTTGCGCCCGCCAAACTATCTACTACCAAAACCACATCAGGCTTTATTCTATCGACTACACCTTTTACAATGTCAAAACTTTCTATGCCTGTTACTCCTAAAACATTAGGCGAAATGCCGCTGATATTAGGCATGTCCTTGCCATAGCCTAAATGCCTTGTAATCATAATTTTGGATAAAACCCTTTTACCCAAACTATCCGCCGTCATATCCGGATTGCCTAGTCCCACTACAAGACAATTCAGCGAATCCATCATATTCTCTAACGACTTTGCCAATTCTTCTGCCACCTTTACAAAGCAGCTTTTGTTGCCTTCCTTTACAACATTGCTTTCGATTGTAATGTAGCGGCCCACAGGTTTTCCGCTCTTTTTCGAATAATCCTTATCGACATCTACTGTCGAACGCTTTAGCACATCGTTCTCGCACTCAATATTGATATTGCGCCCAAATTCAACCGCCAAATCTGTGTGGAAATTTTCTGTATCTTCACCTATAAAATTCTTTTCCATAATTATAATTTTCCCAAAAAAAGTGCAATTTATTACTTGCAATTAAAAAATCATTGTGATAAAATAATTTGGTGTGTGTCAAAAAAGAATATAATCACACATTACGACATAAGGAAGGAACCACTGTGCCAAACATTCAGTCAGCAAGAAAAAGAGTTAAAGTCAACGAAAAAAAGCGTATCGAAAATAGGTCGCTTACTTCTGCGCTAAAAACTGCTATCAAAAAATTTAATACCGCTATCGAAACCAATCAAATTAAAGAAGCCGAGAAATTACTTCCCGAAACTTATTCTATGATTGATAAATGCGCCTCTAAAGGTGTAATCCATCAAAATAGCGCTGCTAATAAAAAATCAGCATTGGCAACAAAATTGCATGCGGTTAAATCCGGCAAATTAAAAATTGTTGTCAAAAAGGACAATAAAACTATCGCTGCCGAAAAAGCAAAAGCTGCACAAAAAGTGCGTGAAGAAGCTAAGGCAGAATCTAAAAAACTTTCAGCCGAAAAGAAAGCCGAAAAAGAAAAAGCAGACGCTTTAAAAGCGGCTGACCCTAAAGCAAAAGCTAAAGAGGCAAAAACCGCAAAGAAAGAAGAAAAGAAAACCGCCAAAGAAGCAAAAGCAAAGCCTGCAGAAAAAGTAGTTAAAACAAAAACCGACAAGGTATAGAATAAATAAAAAAGCCACTCGCGATTGAGTGGCTTTTTTGATATGTCATTAGTGACCTTCCCTGCCCAATAATTCGTCCACAGTAACACCAAAAATATCCGCTAGACTAACAAGTTTTTCATACTCGGGACGATTGATACCTCTTTCCCAATTACTAATATTTGATTGGTTAATGTTTAACTTTTGAGCCAACTCTTGCTGGCTCATATTATTTGCTGTTCTTAACTCATTTAAAATCTTTGCAAAATCCATATATTTACTATAAATAAATATGTGCAATACTTATATTTTTATGCGTATTACTGATTGACAATTATGCGCATTGCTGATATTATAGATTCATGAAAGTTGCAATTATAGGTTCAAGAAATTTAAATATTAAAATCAAAGAATATTTACCAGCTGATATTTCGGTGATTATCTCAGGCGGCGCAAGAGGTATTGATACTTTGGCGGAAATATATGCCGACAAAAACGGTGTTCAAAAAATGATATTTTTGCCTAACTATGCAAAATACGGCAAAACCGCACCGCTAGTACGCAACAAGTTGATTGTTGACAATGCGGATTTGGTTATAGCTTTTTGGGACGGAAACAGTCGTGGTACAAAGTTTACAATTGACTATGCCAAAAAGCAAGGCAAAAAAGCTGTTGTATATATAGTTACATAAAAAGCACCCTGTTTTTATACAGGGTGCTTTTTAAATGATTAACTTATAAGTTCTAATTGATATGCCTCAATAATATCCAATTCTTTAATATCACTATATCCTTCAACGCTGATGCCGCACTCAAAACCTTCGGCAACTTCTTTGACATCTTCTTTAAAGCGTTTTAGTCCCTTTAAAGAACCGTCAAATACAATGTCGCTGTTTCTAAATACTCTGACTTTGCAATTGCGGTAAATTTTGCCTGCTTGCACATAAGACCCAGCAATTATGCCACTGCCTGTAACTTTAAAGACATTGCGAACCTCTGCCTTTCCTGTAATAACCTCGCGGTATTTAGGGGTAAGCATTGAGGTAAGTTTTTTGGTAAGGTCTTCGATTGCCTCGTAAATAACACGGTAAGAACGAATTTCAATTTTGCTTTTTTCAGCTTGTTTTTTAACTTCTGGTTCGCCTCTGACATGGAAGCCGACAATAATCGAATTAGAAATTTCCGCCATCATAATGTCAGCTTGCGTTATAGAGCCTACATCGCAGCGAACAATATTGATTTTTGCCTCTTCATTAGCGAGTTGCGATAGCGAACTTTTAAGCGCTTCGGCAGAGCCTTGCGTATCGGCTTTTATGATAACATTAACATCTTTTAGTTTTACGCTGCCAGTCTTTTTAAGCACATCTTCAAGCGTGATTTTTTGAGTAAGCGACGCTTGCTCAATACGCATTTTTGCAGTTCTCTCACCTGCAACCTGTTTTGCAATTTTCTCGTCTGTAACACCCAACAGGCTGTCACCCGCCATAGGAACATCTTTAAAGCCCAAAACAGTAACAGGCATAGAAGGACCGGCCTCTTTTACATTGCGTCCTAAATCGTCCGTCATAGCGCGAACATGACCTACGGCAGTACCTGAAACAACATAATCACCAACACGCAAAGTACCATTGTGAACAAGCACATTGGCAACAGGTCCTCTGCCCTTATCTAACCGCGCTTCTAAGACAACAGCTTTAGCCAGTCTTTCGGGGTTTGCACGGTAGTTATTAACTTCTGCAAGTAATAGAATGGACTCTTGCAACTTATCAATGCCCTGACCCGTTTTTGCAGAGATGGGCACCATCATGGTATCGCCGCCCCACGCCTCACTGACAAGGTTGTATTCGCCAAGCATTTGAATAACTTTATCCACATTAGCACCCGGCTTATCTATCTTATTGATTGCAACAACAACAGGGACTTTTGCCTCCTCTGCGTGTTTGATTGCCTCAATTGTTTGCGGCATAATGCCGTCATCTGCCGCAACTACAAGCACAGCAATGTCTGTAACCTGTGCGCCGCGCGCGCGCATTTGCATAAACGCTTCGTGCCCGGGTGTGTCGAGGAAAGTGATTTTCTTTGTCGATTTTTTATCGCCAACAGTAACCGAGTACGCGCCTATATGCTGCGTAATGCCGCCTGACTCGCCCTCTACTACATTGGTCTTTTTGATATAATCCAATAATGAAGTTTTACCGTGGTCGACATGACCCATAACTGTAATAACAGGGGGACGCGCCTTTAAGGATTCTTCTGTATCAGCAACATCGTGACCTGCAATCAAAATTTCTTCTTTAGACTGCTCTAGTTTAAGTTCTAACTCGATACCAAATTCGTTGGCAACTAATTCCATTGTAGGAAAATCAACTACATCGTTGACAGTAGCCATAATACCCAAAATCATCAATTGTTTAATAATCTCTGTAGCAGTTTTTCCTATTTTCTCGGAAAGAATTTTTACTGTTAAGTTTTCGGTTGTAATGGTTGCTTTTTCTATTTTTATGGGTGCAGCCATTATATGGTCGATTTTCTTTTTATTTTTTAGTTTTCGTACATTAGCGCGCTCTTCGTCGATAGCTTCCACCATAAAACCCTTACGGATAAGGGTGCGCTTTGACATACCGCGTTTATCATCGTATGAAGGACGGTAAGTCGTTTCTTTCTTTTTATCAGGTCCAAATATTTTGGCGCGGTCTTTTGACACATTTACCGAAAGTGCCGCCCCTTGAGTAGAACGCAACGGAGCGGGTGTTTTATTAGCTTGCTGATTTGCCGCATTTGTATTGCGGGCAGCATTTGCCGCTGCGCGGCTTTTTGGGTCTGGGCGAGAATTAGCCCGCGCCGCCGCCGCTTGAGAGGGGCTGATGCGTCCTCTGATGTAGCTTGGCGCGCCCACATCGAATGACCGTGTTTGAATATTGTCCTTTTGAGGAATCGGGATTTTGGGGCTAGAAGTATTAGAAACTTTTGCCACAGCGCCTTTATCTTTTTCTTGCGCCTGTTCCTCCGCTTTATTATCCGTTGCAGTTTTTCCTGCGCCAAAAGAATCGCCCGCCGCGTTTACCTGCGCAGTATTCTTTTGAGCAGATTCTGCCTTTGTCTTTTTTTCTTCTTCAAAGCGTTTTTTCTCTTCTTTTCTCGCTCTGGAAATATTGCGCTCGCGCTCTCTTTCTACGACCAAAACTTCTTCTAGTTTTTTTCGGCAAGCAGAAACAGCCGTAATTAAGCCCGTTATAGGGCTGTCCTTTCGGCTGTATTCGCTAAGCTGCTTCATGCAGTCAAATCCGCTTTTTGTTTGTTGTGTTTCTTGTTTGGGCACTTACACTCTCGATATTTTTGGGAAAATTATTTTTTAACGATTTTCCCTGCACTTCGGGGGTAATTTAACCGTACGGTTGCCGAAGTGTAATTTTTGGGGTATTTAACAATACTTCTTTGCCTCGCTTGCCATGTTAAAATCAGTTATGGCAACGGCTTTAACACCGTTTTTTCCTACAAGCTCTTCTAGCGGCTGTGGCGCGGTATATAAGCTTAAATTTCTTTCTTCTCTGATTCCTTGCAATTTTTTTACGGCATTAGGACTTAAACTTTTGTCATACAATATCAGATGAATTTTTTTACGATAAGACAGGATATTGTCTGTCCCTAAAATCAATTTACCTGCTCTTTGGGCAAAGCCCAGCATTGTGCGAAGTTTGTCGTTTGGTTTAGTCATGATTTTAATGCCTCGTATACCGTATTATCGACATTACACTTATATGCGCGATTCAATCCCCTAGTCTTGATACATTTTGCCTTGCAATCACCTATCTTACAAAGATATGCGCCTCTGCCATCTTTCTTGCCTGTTTCGTCTAAGAGTATTTCGCCTAGAGGCGTTTTTACTACTCGCAGCAATTCACTCTTATTTTTTTTTATACGGCACACAAGACACTGCCGTTTAAACTTTCTTTCTTTTTTATCAAGTTTCATATAACTCTTTTTTTGTTATTCCAAGTCACCTAGGTCTTCTTCAAAAATATCCATCGTTGTATCTTCACCCAAATCTTCAACCGGAACAATCTCTGGAATATCAGCCTCGACAGAATCGTCAGCTTTAAGGGAAGAGTATGGTTTGACATCAATTCGCCAGCCTGTCAATTTTGCGGCAAGGCGCGCATTTTGACCGTCTTTACCAATAGCCAAACTTAACATATCGTCCATAACAATGGCTTTAGCTGCTTTTTCTTCGTAGTTAGCCTGCACCATAACAACCTTAGCAGGATTAAGCGCGCGGGCAATAAATTCTAGCGGGTCATCACACCACGGAATAATATCTATTTTCTCGCCGTCTAACTCTTGCACAATCGCATTAACACGCGTTCCGCGGTTACCAACGCATGCACCAACGGGGTCAATATCCGCATCGTCACTAAAGACTGCCATCTTAGTACGATACCCAGCTTCCCTAACAATCGACTTTATCGAAATAATGCCATGCCCAATCTCCGGCACTTCCATCTCAAACAATCTTTTGACAAAACCTGCAATGGTACGGGACACCACAATTTGAGGACCCTTAGGACCTTGCTTAATGCGCTTTACATACACTTTTGTTTTGTCGCCAACTCTAAATCTATCAGTGGGCAATTGGTCACTTCTGGCAAGTGTAGCCTCTAGCTTGTTGATTTCAACATAGGCACTGTGATTATCCACACGACGCACCACGCAAGTAACTAACTCGTCTTCTTTTTGCGTCAGCTCACTGTATGCCATCTCGCCTTCAACCTCACGAAGTTTTTGCATTATTACTTGTTTGGCTGTTTGCGCGGCAATTCTTCCAAAGTCGTGCGACGAAAATTCTTCCGAAACCTTATCGCCAACCTTGTATTTTTTGCCTAAAAGCCGCGCATCTTCAAGACTGATTTCTTTTTCTCTGTCCTCGACTTCCTCAACAACGGTTTGGTACGCAAAAATCTTAATGCGGTTGCTATCAGGCAAAAGCCGCACTTCAATTGCTTTTGGTGTACCGGTATGCTTTTTATAAGCTATCACCAGCGCGTTTTCCAGCGCCTCTAAGAAAATCTCTTTCTTGATTCGCTTTTCACTTTCTAGGGCATCGAGTGCCGCAAAGAAATCCTTTTTTACCATTGTGTGTTTACCTCTCTCATGGGGTTCTCCTTGTAGTAGCTAGCGACTATTATATTAGTAGCTAGATTATTTTTTTCAATTCTCAATTGACTCAAACGATACAAACGGTCTAACAAAAACCACCTTGCTGTTTTCAAACTGCATAATCTTCTTACTGACATCAATCTTTACAATATGCTCTGCCTTCTCAATCAAAACACCCTCATAAATCTTTTTGCCTTGAAATGGCGCGTACAATTTAACCTCGACCTTCTTGCCATAATTCCTTTCAAAATCCCGCTGCGTCTTAAACGGTCTATCTAGTCCGGGTGAGGACACATTCAGCACATACGGCGCGTCGTTTGATGGATTCAATTCTTCTAACTTTGGGTCAATCTCCAAATGAACCTTTTCGCAATCGTCTAGCGTAATGCCCTTCTCATGCGCAATAAAAACCGTCAAATGCATTTGCCCATGCTGTTTTTTGAACTCGATATCTACAAGTTCGTAACCTAAGTGTTCTACCACCGGCTGAATACATTCTTTGATTTTGGTAAGGTTCAAATTTGTTTCCTGTGTTAGTATGATGCAGGACATAAGAAGAGCGAACTGTTTTTGCACCAGCCCGCTCTCATTGATTCATACTAACTACATGTATTCTACTACACTAAAAACTAAAACGCAACCATTATGCCACAGTTTTTACTATATTTTAAAATTTTTTTTGCTACTCATCAAACACTCTTGCATTTAATTCGCTTAAAGCATCGTAACCTAGCGACTTTAACCTATAATTTCTTGCAGCGACTTCTAAAATAATTGACATATTTCTGCCAGAGCGCACAGGTATAGTATGTAAGGGCAATTCTAGCCCCAAAATGTTGCAGACTTCTTTATCACTGCCCAAACGGTTGTACTCTTTTTTGCTGTTCCATTCTTCTAGGTGCAGCACCAAGTCGATTTGCTTATCGTGCAACACCGCGCCCGCGCCATACATGCTGCGCACATCAATAATCCCAATGCCGCGCACTTCCATAAAATACCGTATTGCCTCAGGGGAAGAGCCAATCAATCTATCGCCAATTCTTTTAATACTAACCGCATCGTCTGCAACAAGGCGGTGCATTCTCTCTAAAAGTCCAAGCACTGTTTCACTTTTACCCACACCGCTTTTGCCCTCGATTAAAACACCGACACCAAAAACATCCATCAGTACACCGTGCTGCACGACTTCAGGAGCCAACATTTCATTAAGATAAATAGACAATTCGTTGATGATGGTTGTCGAACGCAAGGAAGAAGAAAATATGACGCAGTCAAATCTTTCGGCGCATTGCATAAATGACTTATCAGGTACAAGTCCGCTAGAAAAGATAACGCACGGAAAGCGTTGCTTCATAAAGCCTTCAATCGCTTTTTCGCGTTGTGTTTGTGGCAGAGTCGACAAATACGCCATCTCGTTTTCACCGATTACTTGCACTCTTCCTGCCGAAAAATGCTCTAAAAACCCCACAAGCGCTAAACCAGGTCTATTGATGTTAGTGGTAGAGATATGCAAACTCTCACTCTTGCCTTGCCGAATAACCTTAAGCTTTAGCCTAGTACAAAAATCCGCAATCGTCGGGTCTGAAGTTTGCGCCTGCGGTTCAAATGTTTGATTTTGTTTAATTTTTTTTGAATATGTTTTCATAATAATTTAAACTAAATGCGTTTCTACGCTCCTCTAAAAACAACAAAGTCGTGGCGCGGAAGACCTGCTTGAGAAACCGAGTACCAGCTTTGTAAGTCGCGAACGGGAACCGTTGGATGTGCTATTGTAATAAAATTGTATTCGGTTTGAGGATTTTGCCATGCGTCAAATACACGAGTAATATAATTAACACCCAGCCATTGCCACTGCTGCCTGGTACTAAAATCAATAAACCACAAAGCTAACCTTAAGGTATCAGTTAGCGATTGCAGCGTATATGCCCATGATGCACGGTGGAATAAATATTCTTCTTCAGTTGCAAAAAATGAAATATCTTCAGAAGGCGCAAAATAGTGAATAAAACGAGCCAATTCTCCCAAAAGCGAAAAGTTGCTTAAAAGATTGTTGCCTTGCAGTAAACCGTCTTGAGGGTTACGATTGTCGGCGGCATGAAACCAATGCTGCAGGGCGCGCAAGGGACGCATGACGGTTCCGCGAGGGAATGTTGCTGTGCCTATTTGCAGCGACTCTTGCGCTATCAAAAGGTTAAATCGCCCTGTCGAAGAAATTCTATTTTCTAGCACAAATCTCTCATTATCGCTAGTTGCAGGGTATGAAAAATTAACGCCTGCTAAATACAACTCGAGGTTTATTAGCGCATTAAACTCTGCCAATAACATCATATATTGGTTGATAATATGCGGTGATAAAAGCGGGTGTGTGTGCAGAGGATAATTAGGCGCGCCTACAATACCTCCGCCTGGCAATTGATTAGAACCCCGTATGTCTTCTATTGCAACAAGAAAATTGTCGCGCAAACGAGGAAACCCTGTCAAATCATTGTCAAAATGATTATGCAGTGACTGCCAATTACCGTCCCTTTCTACTTCCAAAATATACCTTGCACGAATATGGTTGATTCGAAGGTTTTGAGTAAACGATGACATTTCTGGACGAAGAGAACGAATAGGAATAGAGTGAATCATATTGTTCCTTTCTTCCTCTCTATATCCTCTGACAGAAGAAAAATTATCAGAAACCTGCGCAGGCTCCGCACCCCGTCTTTGCATCGGGTATATCATTTCGGAATACCGTACAACTCTTTGGGCAGAAGCAATCGTCATACGGTGCGATGCACCGTGTCTATTTATATTTTCGTTCATAATGTCTTGCGAAAGCGACAAAGCGCGATACAGACTTTCGGCAATAGCAGAATCGTACGGCGCAGCCCTATCCTCAAAACGAGGACTATGGCGCGCCACATGACGGCTTGCCATAGTAAGCGCTGGGCGTCTAAGATTTAGTCCTAGTGCCAAGCGCATTGATGCAAACGGAAATATAGAACCAAACATCACCGCCAAAATAGCAAACCACACCACAAACCAATAACCTGCTTTTAAAGCGGGCTTGATAATATTTTCAAACGACGAATCTGATTTTTTTGCAGTATCACTAGAAGTATTTTTTGCAGGCTTTTGCTTTTCTCGGTATTCTAAAACAAACGAATCTTGGGTGACAGAATCCTCTATCGTGCCATTATCGATAGCTTTGTTTTCAATCATTTCGTCTTCTATTTTTTCAATTGTATCACTAGACTTTTCTACCATACCATAAGTCTAACACAATCTTAGCCCACCATCAAGCGTTTTTCAGGGCAATTCTAAAGAAATTTAAAAATATTTATCTCTTTCTATTTGCCCTGTCTTTCTTTAGGCGCTCAAGAACTTCTTCACGAGTATGCTTAGGCGATGGGGCTGAAGAAGCGAATACTTGCCCATTTTTGGCGGCATTTTGGATTTGTGATCTTCGCTGAGGGATTTGTACTACAGGCTCTTTGTCATCTGTTTCAAAGGTAATTTCGTCAATCAACTCGTTTTTGTCAACCAGCGCATTTTGGACAAAAGGGTCGCTGATGGTAGTATTCATCGCATCAATATTTACAGTATTTCCGTCATTGAGAAATGCGGTAGCGGCATCATCTTTTTGGTTAAGTTTTCTAGATAAAAGAGGATGATTTTTATCAACTTCGTTTGACAATTGCTCTTTGGATTCAAGGCTAGATATGTTAGCGTCTACTTCTTTATGTTCTATAACACCCTCGGTTACCAATACTTCTAGGTTCTGCTGAATCTGCTCTTCCATCGCCTTTAGAGTATCCTCGTCATAAGAATGGTACGCATGGGATTTTTTCTTTTTGGCATTTGTCAATTTTTCAGCCGTAGTAAGCTGCTCGTCTGTTTGATTATCTTTAAGCTCTTTCTCATGCTCTTGCAATGCTCTAAGGCGTTGAACCCTACCACGATATTCTTCAAAGGTTTCGTCCTCACGAATTTCTAATTCCCTTTGCGTATCTCCTATCACAAAGCCAGGCACAACAAACTCTTGAGGCTGCTTCATCATCTCCTGAATTGAATGCGCCTGCGCCTCAAAATCGAATGATTCAGGGATAACAGTCGAATTGATATTAGAAAATATCGCTTCATTATTCTCATCTTGCAGCACTGAGTGAACAGGCGGCGGCACTCGTACTTCCCTAATAGCAGGCGACACACGCCCTTCCGCGCCACTAGGCTGCGATTGTACATTATTTTGAATCAATTGTAATTTACTTTCATTGTTAGCGTCACTGTTAGGTGTTATAATTTTGCCTACCTTTGTAGCGTCCAAAATTTCTTCGTCATCTAACATCAAAACTACATTGCGGAAAAAGATTGATTTTGCCGTTTGGAAATACGGAATTACATAAACCAAAGCAAAAGAAGCAGTTGGAATCGCTAAAAGAAACCACCCAAAAAACGAAAGCGTAAGGCGCAAAAGCTGCAGCATATTGCCTTTAGTTGCCGCCCACGAAAGCTGAATAGCAGTCAAGGGTGAGTTTTGTGCGTCCACTTGCAAAAAATAAAATGCCATAGAAGAACGCAGTAAGATATATGTTTCCGGTATGCTGATTGCTATAAATGCCCCAAAGCCCACAGCAACCCCTATGCCGGGAGATACAAATACTCCCACCAAAATGCCTGTCATTATCGCCAGCAAAAACCCTATCCCGAAAGCAGACAAAAGAACATGAAGAATAAACGCACGAAAAATGTTTTCGCGTTTAAAGCCCTCAAATACGGCATAATACTCTTCATGCTTTAAATTGTAAGACCGCTGATAAAAATCGGCTGAAGAATATATAATAGGCGCATAAAAAAAGTACATCATTACCAAGGGAATAAAAACGAAAAAACCAAATGGAAAACCTACGGCAATACCAAAAGCCGCAAATGCTAAAATGACCAATAAAATCATCGAATAAAGCACAACAGGGCTAAATCGGTTTATCATTAAAAACTTTCTAGCCTTGTTTCGTATGTCTTTTGCTGTGAGAGTTATAGGCGGTGTATCCATGAGGTTGTCCTTTATTTTTTTTATTTTAGAGTATGATTATTTTAATAAGGAAAAGACAACTTGATTATCGTTTCCTAAATCACTTCGCCATTGGAAATAATCCTATCATTAGTTGCTGCATATCGCGATACCTCTTTTTAGGGTCTATATGCATAGCGCGCATTAAGGCTTGCTCTTGCCGCGGCGCAATTGATATTCCTAATTCAGAAGGTGGCTGCAAAGTATCTTTGGCTAAGCGTTGGACGCTTTCTAGCGGCAGCATACCGGTAATTCCGGAATAGATTGTGGCAGCTAATGCGTAAACATCTGTCCATGGTCCTTGTTGAGAACGATTGTCGTATTGCTCCGGCGGCGCGAAGCCATGCTTTAGTATAACCGAGATGGACTTTCCATCCCAATTAGAATACTTTGCCGCACCAAAGTCGATTAGCACAGTTGATTTGGGTGTAATAATAATATTATCCAGCGCAATATCGCGGTGAACCAATCCTAATTTATGTACGGCGACAAGCGCTTTTGCTATCGGGTGCAAAATCTTTAATAGCTTGTCAATCGGCTGCCTGCCGCCCTTTTGCAGCATTTCTAAAAGACTAAGTCCGTCAAGAAATTCCATGACCATATACGCGGTGTTATTTTCAGGAAAGAAATTATACACCGAAACAATTCCTGGAGTATCCTTTAACTTAGATAGAATTTTAGCCTCGTCAACAAAATGCCTTAGACCTCGATTGGCAATTTGACGATTATTAAAATCATTTATAATAACGCGGTTAGAGCTAGGCGCACGGGACACAAATTTTGCAGGATAGAACTCTTTTAACGCAACCTTTCGCGCATGTGCCAAATCCCATGCCAGATAAGTAATGCCAAATCCTCCCGCACCTAAAACACCTGCAATCAAATACCTTCCGCCCAACACTGTCCTTTTTTGGACATGGTGAGGCAGATTGGGCTTATCATTAGCGCGCTTTTTGCAGGTGTTACAAAAACCTCTTGCATTAAGGTCACCAAAGCAGTATAGGCAGATGGATTTGTTAGTACGCAATGGTTAACTCCTTGTCTATGTGTACATATAAAAGGTATAACACATTACATACTATGTTGTCAAGAGTAAAAAACAAAAAAACTGATATCTAGTCACAATTTATTCATATTTAGAGGCAGCTATAACTAGCCGCTGCACAACGCTTTGCTAATAATCTTAATAGCTTTCTTTTCTATCCTTGATACATAACTTCTTGAAATGTCCATGTCGGCTGCTACCTCTAATTGAGTCATAGGCTCGTCAATGCCGATGCCATAACGCTTTTTGATAATTTTTTGCTCGCGCTCATCTAACCGTTCATCTATAATTTTTAGTACCCTATCCCACACAATGCCTGTTTCTACCTTGCTGAAAATACTTTCTTCTTTTAATGGAATAATGTCCATCAAGGTAATCTCGTTACCTTCTTTATCAACACCGACGGACTCGGACAACGAAATATTTTGACGGTGCTTTTTATTAGACCTTATGTACATCAAAATTTCGTTGTCGATACACTTAGCCGCATAGGTTGCCAATTGCGAACCCTTATTTAACTCAAACGACTCAATCCCTTTAATTAACCCAATGCTGCCAACAGAGATTAAATCGTCAGCCTCGCCCGCGTTTGAATATTTCTTGACAATGTGCGCAACAAGACGCAAATTGTGCTTGATAAGTTTTTCGCGCGCGCCCTTATCCCCTGCCTTAAACGCAATAATCGTCTCTTTTTCTTCTATCGAAGAAAGAGGGTCGGGAAAAGACCCTTTGTTGTTGACATATCCCGTAAAGAAAAAAATCTTACTTAGGAATGTCATAATGCTTTCAAAAATCATTATTATATACCGTCCTTGTTTTGAAGAAATGGTTTGGAAACAAGGATAAAAGAATCCAAAAAGATGCCGCCAAAAACTAGAAGCACCTTAGTGCGTTAACTTAATCAAAGTTTCCGCTTTATTTATATGTAGAAGTATGTCGAATTTTGCCTGTCCCACAAAAAAATACCGATTGCATCACAAAGAAACAATCGGTATTTTTTTCTAACCACTAACTACTAGCTACTAATTACCACAACCGCATTGCGCATCATCACGAACATTGTCATTCTCATTACCTCTGTCACGACCACCTCTTACACCGTCATTACCTTCTCTGCCGTCTACAAGCCCTGCAAAGTCAGGCTCACCTCTATTACCGCCGCAAATAGGACGAATGGTGTCATGCGAATTAACCGTATAATGTCTTACGGTTTGCCATGTTGCTACCACTCTGTCAAAGTGATGTCTTTGCGGATTAGGACTGCAAGGATTCCTTCTGCCCTCCACCCCACCGATACCATCTTCTAGGTTGCCGCGACTTTCACAGCCGCAATTTCTTCTACACATAAAAAAAATCCTCCTTATTTTTATGTATGGAAGAACGAGTTAGGTAAGGGATAATATGTACGCAGGCCTTCTTATACTAATGTATTTACACAATCAAAAAAATGTGCAAAGAGTTTTGAACTTTGCACATTTTTCAGCGTTTATATTTTTATACCCACCTATAAACCCTTGCAAAATAACTGCTAAACCTCCATGACCCGTTATGAACAGTTACGCCAAAGTAACTATCGCAATATTCTATATAAAAATAAGGCAAACAGCAATAACAACAAAAGAACACCCACTTACTTTCACCCGCATTTAAATACACCCATATATATTCTATCCATGTTTTTTCTAAATTTCTTATCAGGTTTCATTAATAAATTCCTCCATTTTTGCGGCAAACCATTCTGCCTCCTCGCGCTGTATTTTTATTTTATTATTAGTAACAAAAAATATAATATTTTCTACAAGCGGCAATATTGGCAACAACAAGAATAATAATAAAAAACGATTTAAGTCTTGCCATATCAATAAAATCACTGAAAATGGAATAAAAAGCAAAATACAAATAAAGCTAGCGACAGTAACCCCATAAATTTGTTTCAAGCGTCTTTCCTTACTAACGATAGCTATCCCTAAATATTGTTTTAAGCGTCTTTTTATTATGTTTTTATCCGTATTATATTTTTTATAACAAATAATGCGAGCTATATTAAAAGCTACAAAAGCTAGAAAAAAACTGAAGATAAAACTAATCGCAGGTAGTAACAAAAGAGCATGTAGTATACCTCTTATAGACCTGTGTAGATATAATCCAAAAATTAGTGCAAGTATTCCAAATGCAATACCTAATATAGAGCTAAGTGTAAAAAACACATAGGACTGCAAGTTCTTTTCCATATAAAAATTATTAGTAACATCACTGCCACTATCGCCTCCACTCTTGCCATCACTCTGACAATTTTCATTCACTTTCTTGTTTTCTTCCATGCGCTACACCCTTTCTTTCCCATATAAATGCTTGTTTTGACTTGCCAAACCACCATTTGGACTTTGTACATAGTTCATTATACCACAAAATATAAAATGTCAAGAGATGATTTTAACAAATAAGGACAGGTATGTTTGTCTTTCATATGTTCATACCTTAATACAACTGCTTTTTGTTTTTCTCTACAATATGAGCAATCAGCTTTGCGGTTGCTTTAAGGGAATGATTTTCGATGATATGGTTATATTTAGAGGCGTAAGATGTTTCTAAGTCGTATCGTTTCATTCGTAGTTCGATGTCTTTTTCGCCGCGCATAGTAAGGCGTCTAAATAGCTCGTCCTTGCCTATGGTCAAAAAAATTGTCATTACTTGAATTTTTCCTTCTAATTCTCTGACTAAGTTCATTGCTCCTTTTACATCAATGTCCTTCATAAAAACCATGTCACTATATGCAATTTGCTCAACGATTTTTTTGGAAGTGCCGTAATAATTGACCTCATGGACTACTTCATATTCTAAAAATTCACCTGCGGTTATCATTTCTTCAAACTTGGCTTTATCCACAAAATAATACGGAAAACCCTCTCTCTCACCTTTTCTAGGTTCGCGTGTCGTAAAAGTAGGCATCAGCATATAATTAGAATTGATTTTCATCAATTCCTTAATAACCGTATTTTTACCTACACCAGATGGACCTGAAAAAATTACTATCATTGGTTTTAAAATCCTTTTACTTTTTATTAGCGTAATATGGTTAAAAAAAATTGTCAACAAAAAATAATTGTGATAGACTGATAAAAGCATATGAATCTGCAAAAGCGACAATCCGGTATACTTCTTCCTATTTTCTCACTGCCCTCTTTTTACGGCATTGGGTGTTTTGATGAGGCAGCGTATAAATTTGTAGATTTTTTAAAAGATGCGGGGCAAAGTATCTGGCAAATTCTGCCGCTTAACCCAACATCATACGGGGATAGCCCTTATCAAAGCGCGTCAAGTTTTGCCGGCAATCCGTATTTTATCTCGCTTACAGAATTAGTGAATACGGGATTACTAGAAAAAAGTGACTTGCCCGCCAAAAGTTTTGGCAATATTGACTATTATGCATTGTATAAAAGCCGTCCACTTCTTTTTAAAAAAGCATTTGAGAATTTTGTAAAAGACAACAGCTTTAATAACTTTGTAAGCGAAAACAGTAAATGGCTGGACAATTATTGTCTTTTTGCGGTACTTAAAGAGTTATCCCCCACCACACTTTGGTCAGATTGGCAAAAGGATGTTAAATTCAGAAAGGCGGAAGTGATTGAATCGCTGCGCGAAAAATATGCGCGGGAAATCGAATATCATGCATTTATTCAATATCTGTTTTTTACACAATGGAAAAAACTAAAACAATACGCATTCAATAAAGGTATTTCTATTTTAGGTGATATCCCTATTTACACCGCGCTTGACTGCGCCGAAGTTTGGACACACCCGCATTTGTTTGAGCTGGACGAAAACCTTTTACCCAAAAGGGTTGCAGGCTGTCCCCCTGACGATTTTTCTATAGACGGGCAGTTATGGGGCAATCCTCTCTATGATTGGGCAGCCCACAAAAAGGAACATTACGGTTGGTGGATACGGCGCATGAGTCATGTCCTAACCATGTTTGATGCCGTCAGAATAGACCATTTTAGAGGGTTTGAGGCATATTGGGCAATTCCATTTGGCGATAAAACTGCCGAAAACGGTGTATGGGAACAAGGCGCTGGCGAAAAATTTATCCGCGTGATTAACGAATGGTTTAACTTCCCCCCTATCGTTGCAGAAAATTTGGGACACTTAACAAATGAGACAGCAAAACTTTTAGACTTTAGCGGCTATCCCGGAATGAAGGTTTTGCAGTTTGGTTTAGCTAAACCCTTTGGAGAATCCGAACATCTTCCTCATAATTACGACAAAAACACCGTTGCCTACACCGGCACACACGACAACGACACCTCAAAAAGTGTGTTTGAGTCTTTAAAAAAGGCAGATAAAAAAATCATTGGCGAATATTTGGGTATTAGTGATAATAAAGACATAGGTTTTGCTTTTGCAAGAACCGTACAGCAAAGTATCGCCAATATAAGCATTATTCCCCTCCCTGACTATCTCAATCTAGGAAAAGAAGCAAGAATCAATACCCCCGCAACCTTGGGCGGCACAAATTGGCAATGGCGTTTAAAACAAAGCGCGCTGACTGCCGCATTAGCAAAGCGAATTAAAGCACTAACAGAAATGTCGGGGAGATGATTTGACCAAATTGAAGAATCGGGATATAATTGTATCATGAAAATTGTTGCTGTTGTTACAGAATTAAATCCTTTTCATTATGGGCATAAGTATCTTTTGCAAGAAGCAAAAAAGCGGTCGGGGTGTGATGCGGTTTTATGCATAATGAGCGGGCAGTTTGTGCAACGGGGTTCGCCTGCGATTGTGTCTATGCGCGCCAGAGCAAAGATGGCACTATTAAACGGTGCAGATTTGGTGACGGAATTACCTGCCCTTTATGCAACAGCGTGTGGGGAGCTGTTTAGTGAGGGGGCAATCAATATTGCTAATTCGACAAAGAAAATTACGCACCTTGCATTTGGCTCTGAATGTGGGGATTTAGAACAATTGCAAAAGATAGCAGAGATTCAGCTTTGTGAATCTCTAAATTTTAAAGATATTTTGCAAGCCGAATTAAAGACGGGCAAGAGTTATGCTGCAGCGATTGCGGAAGCTACAAGGCAAGAATCAAACGGAGTTGTGGTGGATAGTCCAAATGACATTTTAGGTATTGAATATCTAAAGCAGCTAAAGAAATTAAATTCTAAAATTGAGCCGTTGACGATTAAACGCATTGGCGCGGATTATCACGATGAGAGTTTTCAAGAAAAATTTAGCAGTGCAAGCGCGATAAGGAATTTGATTACAGAAAAAAAATGGACAATGGTTAAAGAATGTATGCCTAAAAGCGCGTACGAAATTTTGCGTAAAGAAACAAAAAATAGCCCTGTCAGGCAAGAAGTATTTGAGGCATTTTGTTTAGGCGCGTTATTAAATAATAACAATGACAATTGTCCAGACGGCGGCGGCGGTTTACGCGAAAAGCTATTTTGTAATGCGGAAAAATTATTGGATTATAAAAAAGCAATCGAGGCAACAAAAACAAAAAGCTGCACTGAGGCAAGGTTACGGCGAATTTTTGTGCAGCAGTTATTTAATATTAAAGATTATCCAAACTTAAATAATCTTAACATTCCCACAAGAGTTCTTGGCATAAGGAAAGAAAAAAAGCAGGCGCTATTAAGCGTCCTGCCAAATAATTTTATTGTTAAAAATAGCGATTGGGCAAAGTTTTATCAGTCAGTTGAATTTATTTCTAATAAGCAAATCTTACAATACATTAAATCAATCAACAATATAGCCAATATAACTTATTCCATTCTACAACAAAAACAAAACGAAATCGAAACCGAATGTTTGTTAGAAGTATAATGTTACAGGAAGCGACGATTAAGTTGTCGCAATTTTGCAGGATAGATTTTTGAGGTATTTTTGTCATTTTTTTGTCTTAAAAGTGTACTAGCCGTACACCAAAAAGGCAAAAAAATGGCGGAAAGAACCAAAAAGATACCTGCAAAATTGCGAAGTGCGGCAGCATGACAACTTAATCAGAGTTTCCTTACTCACCCACAAACGCTTTAACCGCGCTTATGCTTCTCTCTGCGGCTTTTTTGACAAACTCGTGATAGTCCTCTATCGCGCCGCCGTCGGCATTATCTGACATAGAACGGACAGCTAAAAAAGGGACCTTAAATAAACTGCACACATGGGCGATAATGGCGGTTTCCATATCGACAGCGTCTGCGGCAAATTCTTCTTTTAGCCAATTAACTTTATTTTTATCGTGGATAAATTGGTCGCCGCTTACGATTGTACCTGCGGTGTGTGTGTAATTTAGATTTTTTAACACTGCGCATATCTTTTGCACAGCGGTTTTGTCTGAATAAAATGACCTGTCTTCCCTGCCCTCGACCAAGCCTATGGGTAAACCTTCGCCCGACAAATCCACATCATGTTGAATGGACTCTTTTGCAACGACAAAATCGCCTTGCTTTATACCTTTTTTTATGCCGCCTGCAACACCTAAATTTATCATAAGATTGATTTTAGGAAGTTTTAACAGCATAGCAGTTGCAGCAACAGCCGCATGCACTTTTCCAATACCGCTTCTGCAAATCGCAACTGACGCGCCGTTTAGCTTACCCGTTGTAATAATGGTATCAGCAATTGTGATATTTTTTTTGTTTTTTGTTGAGGATAACAGCCCCTCAATTTCAACCTGCATTGCGCCAATAATTGCAATCATGATATTTTTTCCTTTAGAGGCAGCACCTTATTTAATCACATCTACACCCATATACGGTCTTAAAACATCAGGCACAATCACACTGCCATCGTCTTGTTGGTAGGACTCGACAATAGCTGTCCAAACGCGAGGGGTTGCAAGACCAGAACCGTTTAGGGTGTAAGCAACACCTTTTTTGCCGCTTTCGTCTTTGTAGCGAATACCCGCACGACGCGCTTGATAATCAGAAAAATGCCCGACAGAAGATACTTCTAACCATTTTCCTACCCCAGGACTGTAAACCTCTATGTCGTAACACCTGCCGTATTTATCGCCCATATCACCTGTGCAAAGGTCAACAATGCGGTATTGCAATTGTAAATCTTTAATCGGCTGCAAGCAATCTTTTAAAAGGTCGGCTAGTTCTTTGTCGCAATCCTTCGGTTCTGTAATTTTTACTAATTCTACCTTGTGAAATTCATGCAAGCGCTGTAAACCTCTTGTGTCTTTGCCGGCACTGCCAGCCTCTCTTCTAAAGCAAACCGAATATCCCATGACGCGCTTTGGTAAATCTTTTACATCATAGGTATTTTGAGCAAAGCCTGCTGTAAGCGGAACTTCGGCGGTAGGAATCAACCACAAATCGTCTTGGCTTGCTTTGTACTGGTCATCGCCAAACTTTGGCAAATGCCCCGTATAAGTTAGTGTGCGGCTAGAAACCATATGAGGCGGAATCACCTCAACATATTTTTCTCCGTTCAATTTTAAGGCATAGGACACTAGGGCGCGCAATAGCTGCGCACCCTTACCTTTATAAAAGGCAAACATAGGTCCTGAAACCTTGCTAGCTAATTCGACATCTAAAATGTCCAATTTTTTAGCGACTTCCCAATGCGGCTTTGGATTTTTTGACTTGCATTGATAGAATGTTTTTGTCTCTTCAATGACCTTATTATCTTTTTCGTCTTTGCCAACGGGTGCTGACACATCGGGCGTGTTGGGCATATCGTATAAAATCGCGTCTATCTTTTCTTGAATAGGAAAAACTGCCGCCTCTTTCTCAGCAATTTGGTCGCGAATCGCGCGTTTATCCTCAACAGACACGCTTTTGTCGGCTTGAACTGCATTGCGCTTTTTGCGCAATTCTTCGATTTGCTGATTTTTTGCCTTCACTTCTGTGACAAGTTTTTCTAACTCATCCACCTTTTTAATGTCGTAGCCTTTTTTAGCAAGACCCTCGCACAGTGCTTTTTTGTCCAAAAATAAACGATTAATGTCAATCATTTGTTGAGTTTCCTTTTTGTGAAAGTGTAATGACTTAAATTTTAAAAGTCAAATAGAATTTTGCTATACTGCCACTTGCTCAAACATTTTGTTAGCATTTTTAAATAGCAGAAAGTGAAAGCCTATTGCTATTACTATACTTAAAACAGCAAAAAGAATCCAAACTATAAGACTTGAAACAAAGATAGAAAGTTCAAAAGTTAGAAATACCATGGGGATAATTATGCCGATTGCTATAAAAACTATCGTAAACCCTATGCCGCTAAAGGTTGTAACAAGCACGGTTTTGCTGTTTTTCATAGCCTCGTTGGGCAAGACCCAATCAAGTTTTGGACTACGAAGGTCAAAAAACATCGAAAAACAATAAAAGCCGTAAGCAAAAATCATTAGTACCAAAATTGATAGAAGGAAAAATGCTATATTAGGAATCAAAATCATCATTACAATCATTGACAGCACTACCGAAACTATCGTGATTAGTAAATACACAATCATTTTTGCATACAGGTGCGTCTTTGTGTCAACTGGCAACATTTTAAGTAAATTAAAATCCTTGCCATCTCGGGTAAATGCGGTTGATGCCGCTACATTAGAGCAAATAGCTATCATCATTGTCATTCCAAAAGCTATAAACCAAAGGGCAGAGTCCGGCATAGCCACATAACCGTCTGCATTGGGCTGCATGCCCATAAATGTCGTAAAAAACACAAGAAGCGGTGAAATGACGATTCCTAAAAGACACGAATACGCAAACGAAGGTGTCCGTATTAACATTTTCCACTCTCGCAAGGCAAGCGTTTTAAGTGAGCCGCTTTGTACAAATTTTTCCTTGCCCGTTGACTGCTTTTGACGGCTTTCCATCTGCACAGACGCGCCCTTTGCATAAACTAGCGCGCTTATTAAGATGGACAAAGCCGCCAATACTAACACTACCCCAAACGACAATGCAAAGTTGACGAATGCAGAAAGTCCGCTAGAGAGTCCAAAAACTGCAGTGCCTGTAGCTAGTCTTGCTAATGCCAAAAACGGATACACCACAAGACTTGCCCTTGTTAGTGCTATCCTAACGCCGTCAATCATCGCATAGTCTGCCGTTACATCATCGCCTAATCCTACTTGCAATTGCATAATAATCAAATAATATAACGCAAAAATTCCGCCGAACAAAATCAATATTAAAATAGATGTAAGCGCGCCCTTATTTTTAAAGTAGCTAGCCAAATACATAAGCGGAATCGCAATAAGGGACGCTAGCAGCATGGGAATCGCAGGGGCAAATAATATGCCCAAAATGACAATCAAAAAATATAACGCGCCTTGCCCTGTCACCGCGCCTAGCGCAATTAAACCGGGAAGAAGAAAAATCGCTACAATAAAAAGTTCTAACAGATAAACTACCGTAAACTTTGCCGAAAAAATAGTGCTGGGTTTTACCGGCAACGACATAAAAAATTCGGTGTCTTTAGAAAAATACAGCATATTAAGCATCGACACAACACCAAAAAACAAAACAATAATTGCGCCAAGCCCAAAAACAATAGCGGTTATTTCATTGATTAAATCCGCCATAAAGGTTTCGGGAAAACCCATAGAACCCAAAAGCGCATTGCCGCCTACAATTGCAAGTATAAGCAACCCCGCTATAGCAATATATCCCACAGCAAAACCTGCAATAAGTCCAATCGTAGAACCCTTACCTTTAGTTTTATCTGGCTTAAACATATTGCTAAAAAGCAATTTTACTATAAAAGAGTACTGTTTCATGTCCCGCTACCTCCCGCAGTTTTTTGCTGGCGGTCGGAGGCTTCTGCCCCTACAACAGCACTCTCTTTCCCCATCGCTAAGAAAACCTCTTCAAATGACTTACCATCCTCTCCGGTAGCTTTAATTTCTTCTACTGTCCCTACCTTTAGCATTTTGCCCTTTGCAATAATGCCAACCCTGTCGCAAAGTTTTTCAGCAACATCTAAAATATGTGTCGAAAACATGACGGTATTACCGTCCTTTGTGTGCTGCTTCATAAGCTCTTTTAACTCAAATGCCGATTGCGGGTCAAGACCGATAAGTGGCTCATCCAACACCCATAATTTTGGTGTATGAATAAGCGCGCCTATGATAGAAATTTTTTGCTTCATTCCGTGCGAATATGATTTTATGGGCGAATCAAATGCCTGCTTTAAAGAAAATAGCTCAAGCATTTGCTCACTTCTTTTTTGTCTGTCTATTAGCGAAACACCGTAAATATTTGCCATAAAATCGACATATTCTCTGCCTGATAATTTGTCAAACAATACATGGTTATCCGCAACATAACCAATGTTTTTTTTGGCTGCAATAGTATCTTTTTTAATATCATAGCCGCATACCGTTACACAGCCTCTTTCAAAAGGTAAAATTCCTGTCAAGATTTTTATCGCGGTGGTTTTGCCTGCGCCGTTGTGACCCAAAAAACCAAAAATTTCACCTTCTCTTAATTCGAGAGAAATGTCGTCCAATGCCTTAACGGCATTTTTTGCATAGGTTTTTGTAAGGTTGTTAATTTTTAGCATGATTGTGTTTTTCCTTCATTTTTATTTCTTCAAGAAATTTTTTGATTTGTTTTTCTTCCCCGTTTTCGGTAGGGTGATAGAATTTTTTTTCCTTCAGAGTATCCGGCAAATATTGCTGTTTGGCATAGCCGCCAAAGTCATGGGGGTAAATGTATGGTTCACCTGTATCTAGTATAGTAGGATAGCTTCTGTCGCGCAAGTGATTTGGGACAACACTTTCACCCGATTGTTTAACTGCCTCGATTGCAGCAGCTCGCGCCATAACAACGGCATTGGATTTTGGCGCAGTGCAAACATAAATGATAGCGTGGGTCATAGGCAGGCTGCCTTCGGCATAACCCATGCGTTCATACGCGTGATATGCCGCCATAACTACTTGCAACGCGTTAGAATCCGCTAATCCTACATCTTCGCTTGCATGCGCTAACAGCCTTCTAAAAATAAGCAGAGGGTCACACCCTGCCTCACACAATCTAAATGCCCAATAAAGCGCAGCGTCAGGGCTAGAGCCTCTTAGTGATTTACAAAATGCCGAAAGCATGTCGTAATACAAATTTTCATCAACCGATAAAGCCTTGTGCTGCGAGGATTCTTTTGCCTCTTCTATACCTACTTTTATCTTGCCGTTTTTGTCTGGAGGAGTGGTAAGAACAGCAAGTTCTAAAGCGTTTAGTGCATTTCTTAAATCCCCATTTGCAACCCATGCAAAATGCCGCATAGCCTCATTTGATACTTTCGGTGCAACCTTTCCAAAACCATACACCTCATCTGCCACCGCTCTTTCTAAACCTACTAAAATATCTTTCTCGGCTAGCTGTTTAAGTTCAAAAATGCGGCATCGCGATACAATCGCTCTAGTTAGTGAAACAAAAGGATTTTCGGTAGTAGAGCCTATAAAGATAATACTGCCGTCTTCCATAGCAGACAAAACAGAATCCGATTGCGCTTTATTCCACCTATGACACTCGTCCAATAACAAATATGTTTTTTTGCCGTATAAACGCAATTGTTCTTTGGCTTTTTCAATTACCGCTTTTGCGTCCGCCACGCCGCTTGAAACAGCATTTAATTTGACAAAATGTCCTTTTGTTTTTTCTGCAATAATAGCCGCAAGCGTCGTTTTTCCCGTACCAGGCGGACCGTAAAAAATACAACTGCCCAATTTATCTGCCGCAATTGCCCGTCGTAATAACGAATTTTTAGCCAAAATATGCTCTTGCCCCAAAAAGCCGTCTAGTGACTTTGGGCGCATTCTCTCCGCCAGCGGCGCATTAGCTTTGGTTTGATTTTGTTGTGAAAAATCAAATAAATCCATGACAAAAAGTTTATCATATAAAGAATAATAAGTCTATCATTTTTTGTTAGCTTTCATAAACACAGGTTCTTACGCTTATTATACAAACTCGCTACATACGGTCTGGACGACCCCTACGATTGCAAAGTTAATGTAATTGGCTTCTACTCGTCGTTGCGAGCCCTTGCAGCGTATTGCATGAGATTAGCTTTGCGGGCGAAGCAATCCAGTAAGATTTTTATGGGTTCATAGCGTTAAAAGGCTAATTTCATTTGGATTGCTTCGGCTACTAAACTAATTTCGTCACAGACTCTGCCAAGCCTCGCAACGACGGGTGACAAGCAGAGCATAAAGTTTTAGACGCAACAGTGCCGAAAAATTTCATGCATAAGCCCTGATGTAGACTATTGTCTTTATGTCTTGAGGATGGAGTTTCCTCATTCCTCCCAAGGAATCATTTTACCGCCTTCTAAAATTCTGTTAGTTTTTGCTGATACTGATAATTGAAATATGCCTAATTCAGGTTCGGTGATGTCGATTTCTAAATTATCGGGTTCTAATGTCATGTAGCTGGTTAGCAGTGTGTAAAAATCGCTTTTTAATACATTTAGCAAAATTTCTAATCCGCTTTGACGCCCTGTTTTCATCACGCTTTGTAATCTTTCTTTGATTTGTTCGGCTTGTTTTTTCATAAGAGCTATACCTTTTTCCTTAGTGACCGTTTTATTCCGCCAAAAAAGCCGCGATATTTTTTTGTGACATCGTAAATTTCAGTTGTGCCGTAATGCACATTTTTCGCTAATAAATCAAACGCGCCATAACCTTCAGTTTTGGATTTGTATGCACTAGCAAGGTTGCTTAATAGATTCACTTGGTCATCTTCCGGAATGACACCAATAGGCGCGGTGCGCAGTATTTCGCAAATTTCTTCGTACGAAAGCACTTCGCGCGTTAGCACTAAGTCGCCTCTTGAGCGGTTTATAACAACGCGAATATGCGGGTTTTGATAGCTTTTTAATAAAGCAATGACTTTGTCTGCATCTCTAATTGCCGAAATGTGCGGTGTTGTCACCACAATAGCCTCGCCTGCCGCCACTACTGCGCGGTGAAAACCTGCTTCGATACCGGCGGGACAATCTAGTAAAATATAATCAAAACTTTTTGCCAGCACATTAACCAGCGCACGCAGATTTTGCCCGTTAAGCTGACTCTCGTTATAGCTATGCGCTGAAGGCAGCACAAACAATCCGGGTACAATATCTTCTATAAGCGCCTGTTTTGGGCGGCAGCGGTTTTCAATAACATCTACTAAATCATACACAACCTTATTTTCTACATTCATTATGACATCAAGATTATTTAATCCGATATCCGCGTCCATCATTACAACACGCGCCCCAAGTTTTGCTAAGCTGCGCCCCAAATTGGCAGTAAGGGTAGTCTTACCCACACCGCCCTTGCCGGAAGTAACCACAATTGACCTAGCCATACCGCACCTCGATTGTGTCGCTTTTTGGAATACGGTTATTTGTATGTACGAAAAAACGCATATATATAGTATCAGTATAAATATCTATGAGTAAAATTTTTAAGGAATTTTGTCGAAGTGTAAGTTTTTTTGAAACTCTAACCTAATATGTTGATATTTTTTGTGTTTTATGTTATATATTTACTTATGCGTCTATTCATTGCAGTAGGAATATTTTTGGACATTTTAGTCAAAAAAAGAGTTACTCGTAAATTTCTTTGCGATAAATATGAGCTATGCAAGCGAAGTATCACACGCTATATAGACGGTCTTGCAGATGGCGGAATCCCCATCGAATCCCACAGAGGAGTCGGCGGCGGATACTCTTTGCCGGAAGACTATAAATTAGACAACCGCTTATTTACTCCTAAAGAATTAGAAAGAATTGCTGAAGTTTTACTTTTTTCTAAAGAACAATTTGATGATAACTTAAATGAAAAGATTTTAGAAAAATTGCCTTTAGAATGATTAGACTTTCCTTTGACAATGATTTTTAGCTTAACTATACTTCTCTTGTTGTTTTAGTTATTCTCGCTGCCTTAGTTGAATGGATACAACGAAAGTTTCCGGAGCTTTTGGTACAGGTTCGATTCCTGTAGGCAGCACCATCAAAACACGACAGAACGGAATGCGTTCTGTCGTGTTTTTTAGCCCCTCTTGTCTTGAAGTCGAGGGCTTTAGCCCGAGCGCCACGAAGTTTTCATGGCTTTTTTTTATTAAATCCCTTACTTATCGTTCGGGTTGCAAAGTGCCGTTTTTGTTTATGGGATATGAACTTAGGCAAAAAAAGACGGAAATCAATTTGTGTTACTTTTAGTTTGCTACCATACGGGCGTTTGGTATTTAATTTATTATTGCAATTTTTATTATTTTGCGGTTTTGCCTTTGCCGCCTTTAGCTTTAGGTCTTAGCACAAACCAATACAAAGCAAAGCCGCCGCCCAAGGGCATTTTTGCGACACCCTCAAAAGGTTTAAACCCCGCTGCCCGGCTAGCAGAACACGCGCCAAAGGCGCGGGGTGCAGGGCTTACCCTGCGACCGAAGGTCAAGAGTAGCGTCTTTAAAACCTTTTATTTTGATTAGAACCAACCTAATTCCATGGATAAATATCCGTCAATGAATTCATAACAACAATTTGTAGTTTGTCGGTTGTAGTTTGAATGTGGCAAAAAGCGTTAGTCTTGGGTTGCAGCCGTTACCGTTACGGGGGCTTGGGGTATTCCCATAAATACAAACCTAATCTGCACTTGATTTGCACCGGGCTCTAAAGGAGCGCTTGGCGATACCCAAACCCAGCCGCTAGGCAAGACGACATCGGCAAGCGTAATGCCGTCAAACCAGTCAACCGTAATGCCCGTAGGCGCAGCGGCAACAATAATTCCTTCTTGTATCATACGGGGGCGGTAGGTGTTGCTGTCGTTACCGGCTGCCGTCGAGATTCCATGACCCGTTCTGTAGCCTATATTAGCGCCCCAAGTCCAAAGACGACCGTTTATGCAAACCGCACCGCCGCCTAAACAGCCGACGGATATGCTCTTAAATTTGGGTGCTGCTGTGTAGTTATCTATACTGCCGTCGTTAGACACATACTCTATGCGGGTAAATGTTGTTATTGAACCTTCGGTTAGTCCAAGTCCTGTCATAGAGTTGGCTGTGCGGATATTGAATGTCCACGCATTGCTGCCCACAACCCAAATATTGCCCTCGTTATCCAAAAAGGCGCCTACCGTCAGATTGCCCCTCGCCGTCATAACGGCTACGGGTGCGTCATCACCGTCTGCAACCCCTGCAAAATTTGTTACTAGCCTAGGGAGAACCGGATTAGCGGTATGGCCATTGTAGCCCGCACCCCAAGTCCAAAGACCGCCGTCATAGCAAATTGCCATAGTAACGGCAGCGCCCATACGCACATCTACAAATTCGATACCGGTAGCGGTTAATAGATTAGCGGTGGTAGAGTCGGTAGTTTGGATTTGCATTATTCTTCTTGGACGAGTAGTAGTGCCCGCAGCGCCGCCATGACCTGTTCTGTTATTCGCATTTGAGCCCCAAGTCCAAATATAGCCATTTGTACAAATTGCCGCACCGTTATTTTGTCTTGCGTGAGCCATAACAAAGGCGGGGAATCCGCTAGCACCAACGCTAATCGTACCGGTAGCGTCATCGTTATAAACGGCAGTTATTCTGGTCGGTGAAAGAATCGTTTCTGTCCCCCCGCCATGTCCGGCATTACCAGGAGTACCCCAAGTCCAAATGTAACCGTTATAGCAAAGTGCGGCTCCGCCGGTACTCCTAACATATGCCATTTGGAATGTCGGGTTGTTGTCGGGGTTAGAAACTCCGGCAAAAATAGTTATTTTTCTTGGACGGGCGGTAGTTGTACTTTCATTAAAACCATGACCCGTTCCTGCACCATTGTTGCTGCCCCATGACCAAATATGACCGTAGTAGCAAAGTGCAAACGCGTGTATGCCGCCTTCTCCCGAATTAGAGTGGTTTAGGCTTATTTGTGTAAAAAACGGAAAGCCGCTGTCACCCAAAGATAGCGAGGCGGTTCCTGTGCTTTGCGTATAAACTTGAGTAATCATACGGGGGATTGGAATAGGTCCTGTTATGCCATGTCCGCCAATAGTAGCGGTATTATTACCCCATGTCCAAACTCTGCCCCTGTTATCTAATGCCATTGAGGCTGCACCAAAAACAGCTCCCGTTGCAAACTCAATATCTACAAAATAGGCTTTTTCTACCGTTAGGTTAAATTGCACAGCGGCAAAGTTAGTGTTTGCGGGGGTGTAGGTTGCGGCGGCTATAGTATCCGTTGTGCCGCTAAGAGAGGTTAAAGGAATATTCCACGCCCAATTTGCGGGCAAGGCTACATATTCTAACGATACCGCGCCAAAGCCTGTAAACACGGCAAGGTTAGTAGGCAGCGTAGGGTTGGATGTTGCTTGAGTGATAACAAACTCTACTGCAGGTGTTGTAAATGCGTTGTGGTTTGCTGTTTGGGCTAATTGTGCTCTGACATACCATGTTCCTGCGTTAACAGGTCTTTCTATTAAGACAGTTGCAAAATTTTGTGTTGCACTATACTCAAATGTTACAGCAGCACTCTCTTGGATTGTGCCTGCTGTGTCAGGGTCATTGGCTGTTGCACCATAAGTCCAGCCGTTAAGCACTGCTGTCACACCGCTTTGGTTTGCTCGGTTTACAGTAACCGACACATTAACATTATTTGCTGATGTGTGGTTAGCAAGGGCAAAGTTTGCATAGAATGTTTGAGCGGTTGCGCTTGCATTAAGCGCTGTTGCCGGCGCCGCCCATGTCCAGCCGTTTGGCAAGTTAATGTCTGCAAGGGTCAAGCCCTCCGACCAAATTACCGCGTCTGCCGTTGGCGGATTGTTAGTTGCCGCCGCCAGGTTTACCGTTACGGTAACCTCGACTCCGCTTGCGCCGCGGTATCCCGCGCGCTCAAAGTCAGCGGGATGTTGCGCTGTGCCGACGGTAAGAGCCGTTGCGGACACTTGCCATGACCAGCCGTCGGGTAGAGTTACGCTTGCAAGCGTTAGACCCTCGCTCCATGTAACGGCGGCGGGTGTCGGCGCGTTGGGGGTGGGATTAACGCTTTCTCCGCACGCGGTCAGCATAAACGCCGCCGTCATCGCCATTGCCGCTATCATAAGCAGCATAAGTAGTTTCTTTTTCATTTTTTTGTTTCTCCTTTGAGCCTTCCTTTTAAGGCTCGTGCAACTTTTGGTTTTGGCAGTCGCCGCCGTTTATTTTTTATATCTATAAAAGAGATTACTCTTATTGATAACAATTTATAAAACCCGAATGAAAAGTCGCCGTTCAAATGGGAGCGACCCACTATCCGAAGACAAGTCATAAGGGGGCTAAGGCATTTTTTGCCCTTTGCCGTATATATTTTTACTATATAAAAAAAATGCCCTTGTCGTTTTTTACTCGACATAAAGCAATTTTTTTAATTTTTTTATGATTTTTTTCTAATCGTTGTCCTTATCGCCTGTAAACCTTGCAACAAACTCTTTTTGATTATCTACTCCCGACTTGATATAAATTCTTTCCATATAAGTTGTTAT
>Ga0131853_10002076_pt1 | contig 35956 bp, 23 predicted proteins | sample TergutLab28metaG_FD_92764 | JGI IMG/M metagenome (GOLD analysis project Ga0131853, IMG submission 92764) | Labiotermes labralis P1 segment gut microbial communities from Petit-Saut dam, French Guiana - Lab288 P1 (version 2) (version 2) | ecosystem: Host-associated > Arthropoda: Insects >... | reverse complement strand
TGTGTGTGTGTGTGTGTGTGTGTGAGACTGTACTGAAACATTAGTCTATTACAATTGTGCACTATGTTGCTGTCATTGTTTTCCTCTAGGACCCGAGCATTTACAAGCCCAGACAATTCTGGTCAACCAAGCAGTTTGCTGCGCCGTATCTTTTCCATCCAGTCTCAGAGGTTAGCGCAATATTATACAGTAGTGGTCCTTAACTCAAGTCAAGAAAGAAGGAAAATGTTGCAGATATAGTGGCACAGAATAAGTATAAAATATTTTAACTTTGACTTGTGGGACCAAGAGCTACCCAACAAATTTGACTTGTTTATATTTCCCAAGTAGCTGTGAATTGAATTGTAGCAAGTCTGCTTATGTCTGACACTATTATATTTTTTAGCTAATTTAGTTACAAAGGAACAGAATGTAAGAGGATGGATTTGATTCAGTAACTGAAAGATAGAGTTCAATGGTGGGCTCTGTGAGCAAGGTGACATTTCTAGAAGTAGGGACTTTCTTTACCAGTTGATTAACTGTCAGTATTTTAAAGAAGATTCGGCACTGTGGAGATACCTAGTTGCTTTGTGGTATTTGTCATGAATGAATGTGGTTGCTGACTGCAGTTGAGGATCATTGATTGATGGTATTCATCACAATTGTAGCTAACGGCTGCAGTCGAGAATCACTGGTTGACAAGTGGTACTGATCATGAATGCATCTAACAGCTGCAATTGAGAATCATTGATAGGTTGGTGGTATTTTATCATTAATGTATCTAATGGCTGCAGTTAAGAGTCGCTGAATGATGAGTAATATTCATCTTGAATGTATCTAATAGTTGCAGTTGAGAATCCTTAGTTGATTGATTGTATTGATCATGCATGTATCAAATGGTGGTAGGTGAGAATCACTGGTTGATGAGTGGTATTGATCATGAATGTACCTAATGGCTGCAGTTGAGAATTATTGCTCTACGGTGGGGTTCTGTTGCTAACTGTCTTTCATGTATAAGCTGGTGCCTGTTTATTATTGATTGTTATGTTCTGTACTGTGGGGTTTCTATGACAACCATGGCTGCACACTTTGCCAAAATAACATAATACAATATAACCCTAAACAACAGGAGCATATTTTGCCAGTTCATGTTGCTGTATCCACTGTACAATTATGATTTTGAACCAGGTCAAGCAATGTTGCAACAGGTGCAATGTCAGACCATGAGCACCTGAAACAGCTTCCATCCACTGCATCTGGTGGCAGCGATGACATTGATGATGAAGATCCGTGTAAGTAGTTAATTTTTTATGTCCCTTCAGCATCGTCTTTTTCGTTTTTACATTTGATGTAATTGAAAATATTTGGTTTTGTGTTCAGGATAGAAGTAACAAGTGACAACTTTTGAAAATGGAAGACACAAGTTCCTCTAGCATATCATGGAATTTTTATTGTACACTCTGTTACAAGAATGTGTAGACTATGTACATACACCATTATAATATATTAATATTATGTAAATCAACAGAGCAAAGCTGATAGTTGTTAACTTAAACAAGAAATGCTGTGCGTTTCATATAATCTAACAATTTATTATCCAGTTTGCAAAGATTAGCTGGACACTATTCTATGCCAATTAAATCTGATACACAATCCTTCAAATTAATTTTTAAATATTTCCTATATTATTACATTCTCATTTTTATTGAAGTCTCTCAAGTGGAGTCTTCCTTTCAGTTTTTTTTTTAACTTTAATTATGTAGGCCTTCTCATTTTCTCCAGGCATGCCTTGTGACCTGTCCATCTATAGATGAAGAATGCAAATTGTAAGGCGCTATCCATTGTATCCAGTTTTCCCCATCCTTCTGTTTCTTCCCCACTTAATTCCAAACGTTCTCCTGCGTGTAGTTTTATGTTCTTGAAGGCCCTGCTCACAAAGAGAACTGTGGAACTAATGAAAGACCTGAGGTGAATTCTACATGATGTAATAAATCAAATTTAGTTGAATCATAGCTCCTCAGGGTAAACAAGAGTAAGTGTAACAAATCTTCAAGTACTCTTTGTGTCATCCTTGATCCTTGCACTTTTTATTTTTATGCTGTTTAGTTTTATAAGTCTGGGAAATGCACCATATAAAGGGCTGTTGGTGGAAACAAGTCCATAAAAATACAGCTCAGTATTTTTTAAATTCTACCCTTATGCTGTATTTATGGTTATTGCCAGTGCCTCTCAAATTTGAAAATGAAATTCATTGAACTTTGTGGCTAAAGTATGTTTTCCTGATAGTAAGTTTGCTTCTTTATAGTCATATCAGGTTATGGAGTTAACACTGTATTTTATTTTCCATATGTTTAAGGAATATTTGATTGAAGGTTGGAATAAATATACACTACTTAAAGATGTATGTGAGCAGTACAGGCATGCCAATGAGAGCTTTTGATTCCCATAATTGTTCTAGATTTCTGTACATGTTCCACTGCAGTATCTGTCAGAATGATGTTCCACTGTCTACAAATAAGACACTAACTAGTTTATAGTACGTGACACTTGCGGTCCTTATAACAGTGACTGTGGAGATTAATACCTTCTCGCATGTGACATCATGTACTCTGTCAGCTTTCAACTACATTACATGACCCTATATCCCAGAAGACAGTAATCTTAATTTTACAGTATGTACAAAAATGACATACATGGTATTCATGTTTTGTATGAGAGTTTTCAGGTATCTGAAATGTGTATGGTTGAATAGATCACAACTTGACATATGCATTGATTGATACTTTTTGAGGAGTTTGTCATTTGATGAAAAGATGTAAGAGCAAAAAGGGTAAACTTTGTTAATACAGAACTTATCACCTTTAAAAACCTCAAAATGTATAAAACTTATTTCCAAAATTACATCTGTAATCCAGATCCTCATGAATCTGGCACCAATTTTTATTCTGTTAGCAGATAGGGACACAATAGCTTCTTCTAAGCAGTAACATATTTGTTATTTCTGCAGACAGTGAAGTTGTGGATGCTCAAAGTGGACAATTGCTCTCACCAGAGCGAGAGTATGGGAAGATTCCCAAGAGAATTTATCTTCAGTACTTGCGTGCCTGTTCAGTCTGTGTTGGAGCTACTTACCTAGCATCTACATTTGGCTGGCAGGGTCTCAGAGTCTACACAGACTACTGGCTCAATCAGTGGACAAACAGTGGGAATACAGGAAGCAATTCAGTGCTTCATGTGTGGGATTATGAGGTGAGGAAATTCCCCCAGGCAATGAGCACAGATAATATAGTGATTTCGCTAGTGGCTTCAGATGATGACTGATTTATTATGCTATTGTTTTGTTGGACATTGCCCTGTATATGTGAAGTATTTAATGTACTACATTGTTTCTGAATTTTGATGTTTTGCTGACTGTGCTTCTCAGTATAATCTTAGTAATTAACCAACTTTATGTACAAAATATTGTTTTATAATAAGTTTATTAAATGCCGTACTCGAAACATGTAGAGGCATTTAATAAACTTATTATAAAACAAGATTTTGTGCATCAAGTTGGTTAATTACTAAGATTGTTTCTGAAGTAAGCTGTACTCCTGCCTTCAGATAACTGGTTGTGAATATTCAGGTTTTCAAAGCTCTGCAGTTGAGAACTTTATTGTTGTGATATATTGACCCTTTTAAATGAGGCCACTACATAGTCTGGAAACATTTTGCAACAAACATCCAGTGAAAGAGTGCAATATCCCAGAGCAGAGCAGCAGAGTTATCATATAACAGGTTCTCATCATTCTCAGGATTTGAAAAGTACAGATGCCCACTTGCTTGACGGAGTTGTTGTTGTGAACTAAATAATATCGTCATGTGATTGCAGATGAAGTATTACCTGCTAGTCTATGGGGCACTCTCTGTTGCATCTCTTCTGCTATCCTTACTGTCAAGTGGTGTCGGACAGTATGCGGGAGCACAAGCTCGACGAGTACTCCATGAAAGTATGTTGCGCAATGTGATACGCTGTCCACTACACTTCTTTGAATGTACACCTGTTGGACGTATCATTAATCGTTTTTCTACTGATATGAGTGTAATTGATAAGGTAACTAAACTGTGTTTTTAAATTAAAATATTGACATGTTTAAAAGGTTTCATTTTATCAAACCTATTCTGTAAAAACCCTAAAAAAAACCTTCCCTTAAGAGGAGAGTATAAATAATGAGTTGCTTAATTTTTACTCATAATTTGCTGGTTATGCTCTCTTTCTTCTCTGTTATGACTAAAAATTTGTTTCTCTCAGTACATTGTTTTTACTCACTTTCTTCTTCATTAAAAATTTCTTATATGTCAGTTTCAATAAAGGCATATTTTTTATTTTCATGATTTTTGTCTTAACTTTAAAAGGACTTTCCCCCCACGTCTATTGTGATGTCTGAGTATGATCACTGTTCTTTTCCAAAAAGAAAAGCACTAAATCACTATGCCTACATAAGTAAAGTTTTGGACAAGTAACTTTTGATTCTAATGCAGTTAATGCTTACAGGAGTGTTAAGTATACACCTTTCACTCCTGTTCACATTAATGCTTTATATCCATAGCACTACGAATGCATATATGTAGTTGATGGTACATCAAACAGGATGAACGTGTTACAATAAACCTTTGGTTCCATACTGGTAGATTATTTACTGACAATTTGAGTAACTACCAGTCATTGAAGATAAACCCTGTACCATGAATTCAGTAAGACATGTTTTTTTTATTATGGGAGAATAATACTAAAATGTCTTGTAACAATTGGGCATGAGAATTTAAACTCGATTCAACTTTCACATGAGAGGGTATGATGGTAGTCTCTTCTAACAGTAATAAAACTTCAGGTCAGAAAGTTCTTGACCAGCTGAGAGAATATCATCTACTTAGAATTATTCTTGATTTCAAACTTTTGCTGTGTTCTGAATGTTGTATTCTTTATTTTGGGTGATTCCCCAGCGTCTGAATTTTATGTGCCAATGTTTTGGAACACTGTGTCTGTTCCATCTTCATAGGTGGTGTAAGCAGAAAGAATTCTACCTGCTTACACCACCGAACAGACAGAGTGTTCTGAATGGTCAGTACGTAAAATTTAGATGCCAGGGAATCACCCAAAAGAAAGAGTACAGTACTTAAAATTAGTTTAGGTTTTCAGTCCAGATGTGTTCAAGTAGTCTGACAGAAGGGGTGCTTCTTTTGCATTTTACCAAATGGGTCTGAGTTGTGCATGGGTCCTAGTGCCTCAGTAACTGCTAACCTTCATGTGTAAACTTTGTAAGGAAATGCTTCATAAAATGTAACTTTTCATACTTGTTACAAAATGACATTAAAATAATGTTACAGACAAAATTTCAGATTACAGAAATCAGTGTTTTAAAAATTTGAAACAATGGAAGAAAATTTTACCTCAAAAAAGAATTTGGCATTATAATCTGCAAGGAAAAACAGAATGTTGAAAGAACCATAAAAAGATGATTTGACCAAAGAAGATTTTAATGATGGTTGTACATGCCTAATACTAGAAGCTGTATGTCCTTTATTAATTTATTTGCAACTTGTTTTACAGAAAATTGCAACATCAATTCAAAGACTGCTCCAGTTTTTATTACTCTGCTTCTCTGCAATCATTGTGAACGCAGTGGTAACTCCTTGGTTCCTAATTGCTGCTGTCCCCATTTGTATAGTGTACTTTGTGACACAGCGTTTCTACAGGTGCTCTGCAAGGTTAGTGACACTGTGTAGGAACTGGGCTATCTAGGATGTGATAATGCATGTGGCTTATTTTCAGGCGTCTTTTATGGGGCACTGACTATTCTGACTGAAGATTTTGTGGCTTTTCTTTATATTGTTACACGCAGATGTATCCTACTTTGTTTTATTTTAAGACAAAAGTAGGCTAATGAGTCAACTTTCTATCTTCATAAGTGTGAGTCCCACCTCCAAAATTTTGAAAATACTGGTCAATTTTCATTCAATTTTGTATGAACATTAAGAAACTGGAGGCCACCCAATCACATGTTTTTACATTCGTATAACTATTAATAAGAATGTGACACATGCGTGAAATTGTGAAGTGGGAGCAAATTAATGTGCTGATAATCATGGTAATGGGTCTTTGAAGAATATGCAGCATTCGTGATATAATTTTTTTGTAGATCCTAAAGCAACATTGTCGTGCACAATCATAATTTAGCTCTTAGTTTAGCAGTGATGAACAATGGACCTCTGGACCTCTAGAGCTAGGATTATGACATTTTGTTGAAAGGTATAATGTACATTACATATTACTCTGGGATTATGAACCACCTTACCTATATAAATCGCTGAAACAGACCGTGGCATTGCTGAGGCAGGTAGTCACTGGCCTTTCAACATGGATTCAAGGGCTTGATCCCAGGCCAGCCCATGTGTGAATTTTGGTAGAAAAAGTGTTAATGGGACTGGTTTTCCTCCCAAGTACTTTGGTTTTCCTTGTCAGCATCAGTCCACTGATGCTACATGGTCATTCATTCATCCATCATCAGCAGTAAATAATCTGAGAAAGTGATGGCGTAGTTTGTTAACGCTTAAAAAATGTCAGAAACAGTTAGCCCCTGGACTAAAAGTACTATGAAGTATTAGAATTCTGTTTATAGAGAACTTGTGATGATTGTGGCAGGGAATTGCAAAGGCTGGACAGCATCACCAGATCTCCAATATTGTCACACTTCTCAGAGACTCTGGGTGGTCTCATCACTATTCGTGCCTTTGGTCATCAGAGGCGCTTCCAGAGTCTCCTGTTCAGCATGGTTGATGCTCACACCAGTGCCTTTCTCATTTTGAACACAACCAACAGATGGCTTGGCATTGCTCTGGTTTGTACAGTGCTCTTTTATTTGTGACATTTAACATTATTTTTTTTATTAGTCAACATGAAGGTGAATTATTGTTTTTGCACCTCCTCCATCATCATCATTGTGTTGTTTGTCTTCTTTTTCTGCTACTCCCCTAATTTCATCTTCTTCTGCCATTCCTTCTTTGTCATATTTTCTTCCTCCATTGTCTAATATTCTTCTTCTCTTCCTCCTCTTTCATAAATTCCTAATGGCTGTTCTACTTTTCTTTCATTTCCTCATCATTCTTCTATAAATGGTTACTCAGAATTATTTTTTCTCATTTCTCTTCTGATATTCTGCCTGTATTCACTTCGTAAATGTATCTTGTTCTTGTAAGGAATAAAATCTCTTACATCATGGGAAATTTTGTCAAAAATGTCTGGTCTCAACCTACACTGAACTACACACACACACACACACACACACACACACACACATATATATATATATATATATATTACATGTGTGTAAGAGATTTTATTCCTTATAAGAACAAGACATCACTCATTCATTGACTGTCAAAATCGGTCAGGCTCTGATAAAGAAATATATATATGTAGTTCAGTGTAGGTTGAGACCAAGCATTTTTGACAAAGTTTATATATATATACTTCTTTATCAGAGCCTGACCGATTATGACAGTCAGTGATTGAGTGATTTGGCTCTCAGATACAAAAGAACTTTGACAGATGCTTTAAAAATTTTACTAATAGCTATTATTTCTAATTTATGGCCACACTTTATTTTCCCATGCCCATCCATATACATTCTCTCAAAAATGCAACAAATTGGCAGAAATATGCTTTATACAACTTTTGGTGCTATAAACCTACATTATACTGAACTTCATGTTGCAGCAATAAACCAAGCCTTCAGAATTGACAACTCTCATCTCTGACTGTGTGTTCGGATAGTAGCTGTGCATTGATCCACTTTTATATTTGCAGTCATTCCCTCTTGATGGCCCCACAACATGGTGGAATCATTTACAACTTCTAAGAATGACTGCTTCATAATGACAGACGTTTTGTATCAATCAATGCCGTAACATCTGTATCCAGAAGTATAAGAACAACTGTATACTTGGGAGCAGAATAATGACAGAATTTATAGAGAAATCAATAAATTCCTGTAAATCATCTGTCTTTGTCAAATGCGTATATATTCAGACACATTTTAAGAACCTCATTTCAGTAGACTTACTCCTGCATTCAGTTATCACTTTGAATATCCAAGTCTCACTTCAGTAGAGGAAGTACGTCACAATTCGTGTTTTCTTACTAGCTGCATTTTCTGTTGTAATAAAACCTATTACAAGCTTCTAAATCTTTTGAATAAATACTCTGATGCTTAACAGATAATACTATAAACATGCATTTCAGTTATTTGTCTTTCACAGGACTCTGAACTATGAGTAATGTGGATATACTTGGGGTACCGCTGTTCCTTTGGGCTCTGTCTGTTTTTAGAGGTATAATGTGACACTTTGTGAGTTAGTCGTTGACTTGGCTGCCATTGTAATGACATGTTTCTTATATTTTACATTCGTTCTCAGACCCATGAAGACACGAGGTTATCCACCTCCAAGTATACAGATAGAGTGGTGCACAAATCCAGTGCACCAGGCAACTAAATTTTGTGCAGTGACACCTGGTATTTTTAGGTCCCCAGTACTGAACATACTACGTGTAACACTCTAACAATTAGAATTTCCAGGTGGCTCCTAGATAAATGAAAAACATATGCATCCATAGCCATATGCATTAAACCTGCTTGAAATTATGTAAATTTGAAGTATAGTTGCAGTGTAATGAACTCTATAGACTCTTTAGACTATCATTATTCAAGCACGCTTGACTTTTGCTTATAACAGCCTTTCAGTGTCTTCTATTCCACTGTGTACTGAACATGTATCTTTCTCATGACAGGACTACCTTGGTGGTGTGATAGTGTTCATGTCTGTGGTGGCAGCTCTGCTGACTGCAAGATTGTATTCAGATGTCACCTCATCACTTGTAGGACTGGCAGTGAACTATACATTGCTGGTACCTATCTATCTGAACTGGGTGGTTATGTTTCTAGCAGATATGGAGATGTACATGAGTGCAGTGGAGAGGGTTCAGCAGTATGCCCTCATCCCTACAGAAGACTATCGTCTCCAAGGTACATCTGTGATCCCCACTAACTAGTATAACTGACTCTATGATGCTGGACCTTTCTTGCAGAGCTGATATTATTTTGACCATTACTGGATTTTTTTACGTGACCCAAATATTCATTGACATGGTAATAAAAACATACAGAAAGTGAAAAACAATGTGTTTCTTAGTGAGGCCTGCAGAATTTCACTATTTCAAAGCTGTTACTAAGTCATAACATGGCATAACATGGAAAACAGTTTCTACATATCTGATAACATTATCTTTTTTCACAGGGATTACAGTCCCTGGATCATGGCCTCAGAAGGGCAACATTGTTTTCGAAGATGTGTCTTTGCGTTATGATACAAGTCGAGGACCTATAATCTCTAACCTAAATCTGCATATACCTGCTGGACAGAAAGTGAGTATTGTTTTAGTTCATTGCAGCATTTCGCCTACATCTTCTCTATCAGCACAGAAAAGTAAGAATGTGATGAGTCACATAACTTTGGCATCTGATCCATAATACTTGTTCAGTAACACAATCTCTGTACATACTTCAAAGATGTTGTTTTATACGTACCATGTCAAAAGTTTGCTAGATGACAGTATACTTTCCAGGATAAAATTGATGTGATATATGTATGTGTCCAAGATACTGCAGTTAAAGTACTGATATTGTTCTAGCTTAAGCATTGCAACATGTAGAGACTTGATAGGGTGCAAAGGTGGCTCCATTCAGACATTACCTTGTTACTAAATGCAGGCGAGTGTTCAGTTTCAAGCTCTAGCCATTTCAATGTTAGTACCAAATGGATAGGATGTTGACTGGCTTCCAGAGCTAGTCTGGGTGTGGTGATGGCTTGAAACCAGAAGTGCAATGTCACAAAGTATGGAATTAAGTTATCTAGACAGTACAACTCATCTTGTCAAAATCAAAGTATTTATTTTATTAACAGGTTGGAATCTGTGGAAGAACTGGTAGTGGAAAGTCTTCACTTGTGATGTCGCTGTTTCATATGGTGGATGTATTTGAAGGAAGGATTCTCATAGATGGTGTTGACACTAAGCTGGTTCCACTGCAGGTTCTCAGGTCTCGTCTCTCTGTCATCCCTCAAGATGTCATCATGTTCAGCGGGACCATCAGGTACTACAAAATGCCATCCAAATTTTATGTTTACAGTACAATTAAATTCTGTTTCCAGGTGAAATAAAGAAGCAAAGCTGTTTATCATTTGATGGGTTTAGAATGGGCTGATGTGTATACATGACTCTACTGATATTTGTTGGGGCTTCTTGTGCTACACCACAGTTACATAATTACAATGTTACTAATACTATTGATACTACTAATACTACTAATGCCATGATAATATTACTAGCATCTGTAGTAGTGGGGAGTAGTAGTAGTAGTAGTAGTAGTAGTTGTTGTTGTTGTTGTAGAAGGGGGTGCTGATAAGTCCATAGCCCGATGTCGTAGGACGGAGTTGATATTGTCGTTGGAAAGAGGGGCCTGTTCATGTGCCGAATTGCAAGTCTTTTCTTGTTACAGAGGCTGACAGGAAGCATGTCAGGCGATGCGCACGATTCCCACAACATGGAGATGCGAGCTGTCATCAATTTTTTTTCTGCAATGCAAGGCGCTGAAGGAAATTAACGCAATTCTGACAGAAACATTAGGGGAACATGCACCATCAAATGCCACTGTCAAAAACTGGGTGGTCCAGTTTCAACGTGGTGATTTTTCCACCTGTGATGCGCCTCGTCCTGGACGACCCAAAAGAGTGACCACCCCGGAGATTATTGATCAAATTCACGAACTAATCTTGGAAGACCGTCGGATTTCGGCTAAATAAATAGCTGAGCAACTGGGCATCTCACGTGAGCGGGTTGGGTCCATCATTCATGATGATTTGGACATACGGGAGATCTCCGCGAAGTGGGTCCCGAAATACCTTACCGCGGATCAAAAACGTCAACGGTGCCAGTCATCTGAGCAAGTTTTGTAATTTTTTCGGCGCGATCCAAAGGATTTCCTGTCGCGATTGGTGACCATGGACGAAACCTGGTTATATCACTATGACCCGGAGACAAAGCAGCAATCAATGGAGTGGCGGCATAGCAGCTCATCCCGCTCCGAAAAATTCCGAGTGCAAAAATCCGCTAGGAAAGTTCTCGCCTCAATTTTTGGGGGGATCTAGACAGCACCCTCCCCACTGATTATCTTCCAAAGGGCCAAACTATCAACGCGGAGTATTACTCATCTCTGCTGGTGCAATTGAAGGACATTTTGAAGGAAAAACGCCGCGGGAATTTGAGCAAGGGGGTCTTGTTCTTACACGAAAATGCCCCGGCTCACCGGGCACTTGCAACCCGAAGAAACTGGCCTTCCTGGGCTTCCAGTGTCTTGATCACCCACCCTATTCTCCGGATCTGACCACGTCGGACTACCACCTGTTCCCTGGACTGAAAAAACAACTGAAGGGTCGCCATTTTTCGTCCGACGCGGAGGTCATTGCTGCCACGGAAACCTGGTTGGACGGACAACCTTCTGAATTTTTTTTTTTGAGTGGCTTGCAAAAGTTAGAGCAACGGGCTAAGAAGTGTATTGAGCTTCGTGGGGAGTATGTTGAATAAATCCTGAGTTTGGTTGCTGTAGCTTGTTTCCTTCCTGGTTGGGCTAAGGACTTATCAGCACCCCCTCATAGTAGCAGAACATGGGATTGTGGGACTGAAGTCTGTGCAGTAGCAGTATATGTTCTGTAACTTATGATAAAGTAAAATGGAGCTACGTTTGTTTGAAGGGAAAAGGAGACACCATAATAAGTGAAAAATGCCACCATTCTTGTAATCCATATAATGGCCACCTAAGTGCTCTTTGCTTTTTCACAGTGAAAGTCACTTCAGTTACTGTTTCTCTTTCTCTGAAATGTCACTTAGAATATATATTTTTGCAAAATGTCTGTATTTTCCAGAGAGAATTTGGATCCTCAGTCCCAGTATACAGATTCAGAACTTTGGAAGAGCTTGGAACTGGCTCAACTAAAAGATGCTGTTTGCAGTCTTCCTGGATGCTTAGGTATGTTACCAACAAGACTGTAAAGCCATTTCTATAAATTTATGGCAGTGGTATTTTACAGTTAGGAATAGTTAGATTTTGGAATTTGTCCAAAATCTAATGTTCCAAAAGTGCTGAACAGTAATAAAATTTTGGAAGCAATATGTGTTTCTGTCCCCATTTAGACAGATAAGGAGGCATCTGTTTAGTTGTGCCTGTTGGCCTAACCTGTTGTGAGTCTTCTGACAATGTTCAGTACATCTGTCTGGTAACCAGAACTGGATAGGTTCCTCCCCACCTACTTACCTAGGACTAAAACAGGTGCTGCTTGCAAAATGTGTTTACTTTTTTGTTCTTCTGTGTTTGTGGGACCAGACATTCACGAGGTCCAAAAGCTAAGTATTTCTGAGAGCTTTTTTTAAAAAAATAATTTCTTTCAGAATTTGTTTTTCTTATTTTTGTCTTGATGATTATTTACTGTGGTTAGAAATTAACTTGTTGGTATATTTTGTTGTATCCATCTTGTGCTAAAATTATATGGCAGATATGGTCAATAAAATATTCATAATTAAGGGTATATTTTGGTCTGTTATTGATAACTCTAAGAATGAATCAAGAAATATATGATTGATTGTATTTCAATATAGGTATCCACCATACTAAAAATATTTTAAAATATAGAAATTATGTCTCAGGGAGAAATATTTGCATGTGATATGCCAATATTGGATTCCAGGTTTATACTAAGTAAGGATTTCACTGGTCTGTAGAACTGAAATTAAGTTTTACTGACAACTTTCATGTAGAATTAAATACCACATTTCATTAAACTGCTTTCATTAGTTTTAGACAGGAAATTTCTTGCATTAATTAGTTTTTGTAGTTTGGTATTACCCCAATGGAGGACAGAAGTGAATGTTCTTACTGGTATTAAGTATATTTAATGATGATGTGTGAATGGATCAGTCTTTAGTCACTGAATTTCTGGTTTCTTTTCCAGATGCAGAGGTAAGAGAGGGGGGAGAAAATCTTAGTGTAGGTGAGCGTCAATTGTTCTGCCTTGCTCGGGCTATTCTTCACAATGCTGCATGCCTGGTGATGGATGAAGCCACCAGTTCTGTGGATCCCAGTACTGAAAAGGCATTACTGGCAGCTGCTACCAGGGCATTCGCTGGGAAGACTGTTATCACTATTGCAGTGAGTATTGACACATATACTGCATGCCAGATGAGGCATGTTTATGTGAAACATAACATAGTTTGGTAGAATATATGCAACACATTATGGAAATCACTTTAAAATTTACCACATGTAAGAGATCAGAAAATTAGAAAATAACAGTTTTACAATGTTATGATAAGTACAGGTAAATTCATACCTACCAAATGACTGACTGCCTGACTCCATGGAGTGAAGGCCTTCTTGAGATGCTAACAGTCCTCAGCTGATTCTCTGCATTTTATGGAATTCAAAGGTTCATTAGTGTGCTCACAAATGACAGCCACCAGTCCCTATCCTGAACCAGATCAATCCAGTCCATGCCCACTCATCCCACATCTTGAAGATCCTAATTAATACTATCCTCCCATCTATGCCGGGGTCTTAAATTAATATGTCAGAATTCTGATTTGGACAGATTTTCTGGAATAGTATAAACTAGTACAGATATGCACTTCATTTATTGTCTTTGCTCTCTAGTGTAATATCATTTAGAGGAAAAAATTCAACTGAGTATTTAGTAATATACTGTTTCTATCATTTAATTAATTCCTGTTTCTGTAAATTCATCTATGATTTAAATTAGTAACGCTGTATACATAAGCATTGTTTACAGGGAAGTGACGAATGAAGTACCCAGAGAATGGATACAGCGACATAATGAGAATCTTCATAGTTTATTCTCTTTATTGCATGCTGTAGTAATTTAAATTTTTCTCTGTGCCTCAGCACCATGCCTTGATGGCACAGTTCCATACTTCTTAAGCTAGAACTATTTGGATATGAGTGATCAGTTTCAGAATGCAATAATATAAAGTCCATGGAAAGAACCCACAGGACCCATTGCATAAGAGGCTGGGTGGTGCCCAGAACCAATCAGGTCTTGATGACAAAATGAAAAATCTTATTCTTGTCAGGAAATTAATGGTAGTTTTCAGGGCGTATCCTGTTGGTGTAATAGTGTATGAAACTGAGGCACTTTAAAATTCAGACATCCTGTTGTGTTGTCATTTGGTTAGTTAAACTGAAACAAATGCAAAAATGAAACAAACATGTAAAAATTGTGGTTTATTATAACAATTCTATAACTTTACAAGTGTGTTATCAAAGTTTTCAGCCTGATGATGACCATTTAGGGTTGAAACATGTTGCTGAAATTACTATTGTAAAGTTGTGTTAAATGTTTGTACTTATTAATTGAACAGGGGCAGTTGCAATTGTCATGCCTAATGGTATGTGTAGAGATACAGAGAAAGTATCACTTATAAAATTACACTACAAGACACTGCCTGTTAGACAGAAGTGGATGCCTCAGACAGTTAGTAGTGTTAAGCGTGAATGTGATATAATTGAGCTTCTGTTACCTTTCATAATTTTTTTTATGTACATTGAACATATGTGTGAAGCGCTGTAAAACTCTGTTCTAGCACCGTCTGTCCACAATACTGGATTATGATCGCATTCTTGTGTTGGAGTCAGGGAGAATCATTGAGGATGGATCTCCTACTCGATTGCGACATCGCTCTATGGGTAGGTTCTCGTCCATGTTGCGGGCCTCGCAGGAGGACACCCCTTTCAGAAGCAATGAAGAGGATTCACAAGAATTAATTATAAATAAATTGAGAGGAAAGAAATCATAATTGATATCACATTTTTAACATGCTAGTGCTATAAACAATATATAACTCAATAACAAAATTCACAGAGCCTCCTCTTTGATAGTTCTGAGGCTTGCATTATGTGAAAAGTATGATAAAATTATTCACAAGGAAATCTCTGATAAGGTAAAAATTCTATACTACAGATGAAGGAATATCAAAATTTTTTTTAACTCTTAAAGGACTAATATGGCTTCTAAATATTTAAGTATTTTGTCCATTTAAACTGGGAATATGCTGTTACTACAGAACACATGTGAGGGGCTGGTACATTGCATCACTGTCATCTTCTATTTGTGTTTTTTATGACCAGCCTTCTCCATTCTTCTCTCTTCTCCCACTGTTGTTTCTTTTGTATCTGTCAACATTATTTTTTTCTCTACTGATACTCTTATTTTCTACTTCCTCACTTTTCTTTTTAATAGTGTACCCTTGGCCTTGCTATTGATCACTTATTTAATATGATATCAAAGAAATTCTCTTGTGTGTACATACTACTTATCCATATCACTGTATCATTACTTTAGTCATTCTCATTACAGAGTTTTAGATATCAGATTTCCCTAAGTTTATAGCATTTTATAGCATTTTTCCTGATTGACAAAATTGAATAAAGAAGATTTTTTTACCTGTTACAGGGTCCAATTGCCACTTTCTGAAAAATGTATTATCAGATTTAAGAAATGTAAATATTTTTAACTGTTTTTTTCCTTGAATTATGTTTATATTGCCTTTAAACATGTGTCTGTACATAAAACTGGCATTTATGTTAAAATACGTTTCTATTCTCTATAAATTATGGACAGTAATTGTTTAACTTATTATTTGTTTAATACATTTTTACTAAACATTACATTTTATAATTTTAGAAAATTATTTGGTGTACTGACATTAGTAGTAATTAAACTGCACAGTTAAATGCCAGTTTGGCCCTGTGCCTAATTATCATGTAGTGAAGGTGTGTGAGTGAAGTGGAGATGAAAGCTCCATGCAGTATTAACCTCATCGGCTGCTGGAGGTCGGTGATCAGATTCATGCTCCAGCAAATTTAGTGTAGTTAAAACAGTCACTGCCATCCATTGGCTACCTGGCTGAGTGGGCTGCATAACTAGTCTGGACTTGATGGTGAAGAAAAAATTCCTGCAGATGTCAGAAATTGAATTCTAGTCAACCAGATTCTCTTTATTGACTGAAATACACCAACTATCATGTGCAATGTAAGAACATGCATAGGCATAGGTACTATTCATTACAGAATATTTCATTTAGCAGGATTAGGAAATTTTGGAATTCATATCTTGAAAATTCTGTTATAACAGTACATATGATATTTATGTATGGCACTATATTTTGATTATTGTGAATAGGTATATGTGATTGATGCATGTATTGTTGGTAAGATAAGTGTTAGGTGCTCCAAATATACTACTAGTGACTGTCTTTTACGTGTTTGTGACTTATGGTAACAGCTTACAAAATTACCTGATAGTTAAAAAAAATCAACCCTTCTGTATTTTACTCTATTTGAAAGGTTATCTGAATAAGCAGGGTGAATACACACACACACACACACACACACACACACACACACACACCCTGCTTATATATATATATAAGATGTATAAAAAGTTTCTCTGCGGTTTTGTCAACCTGTATTTTCTGTAATATTATGCATATTAACAAGTTAGGAAATGTCTGCAGAGTCTAACCCTTCTGGCACATTAGTTATATTATTAGCCCTAGACTTCCAATTCATGACTGTTTTTACACTGATTTTGTCATGATCAAACATGTGCCTCTCCATATTTCACACAACACACACTAAATATTTTCTTCATGTCTTGGCAGCTGATTGGAATTTTATCATAACTGATAACTGGTAAGAAATGATATTTCTTTCACTTATCTTATAAACAATGAGATTTACAATCAATCTTGCTGATTGTTATACTTCGTAGAAAACATAGTCTTTCTGTGTTACAAAGAATGGATATTGCAAGATGTTATCATAAATAGGTTTAGGTTTAGATCATCATGTGATGTGTCAGTTATTCTTGTCAAAGTGGAACTAGCTAGTCTTGAAGGTTTCAACATACACATTTGTAAACATCCCAAATATGAATTTGTTTGCAAATCCATGTGACTATCCCTAAAAACACTGCAGTTAATGCTAACTTTCCTTGTACAGTATAACATCTGTAGTGCCAGTAACTGATTACTGCCCATACACATCTCAGTGGCTGCAGCAGTCAGTTGTGTCAGACCGTCACACGTCAGGCACTTTCCACTTGTCATAACACATTGGAAAATTTGCACCTCCCCAGCCAGAAAATGACAAATTTGCAATTTTTCTGCAAGGTGGAACACATCCTCTTTGCAGTGACAGTTGTTGATGATATAATCAGTGACAAGAGTCTTGGGCATTCAACAGTAACTCAGAAGTAAGCTAAAACTTATTGTAGTATGAAAGAGCACAGAAGAAAATGTACTAATACTATCACTGTAAGTTCATTACTGGTTTTCTTCCACACCCCCCCCCCCTTTTTTTTTTTATATTTGGACATCGTGTAGGCGAGGTAACGGATTTTTTGTGTTGACGGGATGATTAGTAAATATTTGTTTTTAACCCCCCCCCCCCCCTTTTGTTTTTTAATGTGTGTAATGGTTAAGGTCATACAGCCTCTTTCTATTTTGGAGTGAGTTTTATGGATATTTTGTATTGCAAGGCTATGATAGTCACAATTTGATATAGTTATAGTATTATGAATTTTTATGATGATTCACTTTATCCTTGTAAAATCAGTTGTTACCATTTACAGTATTTCATGTTACCCCCTTAAACTTTAAACACTGAGTGAAATCCCATCTGCCCTTTGCTAGCATTATTCGGAGCTCACCATATTCTCCACATTAGCAGGTAAAGGGTTAAGCATACATTCTACAAAACTGAGTGCTTTAACAGTTACCCAAGAATTGCAAGATTTTAATGACAGATTCAAGAGAAACCAATTTTCCCAGGAATAAAAACACAAAATGATGAAAATAAAATATTTTGTACTGTTGTACATACCACAATACCACCCTTTACTGTGTAAGCATATGTAAATGAATTAATGAGTGAATGAATGAATGAACATTATATTTTATTATAAAACCGGTTGTTTAAGCAATGGGCAGATCAGGTTGTGACAGACCTAGAAGAAGCTGTATTATTGAGTTGATCAGTTTATTTGCAGGAAAAGGGTTAAATTAGTTTGTCATATTCAGAGACATATTGATTTTTCACAGATATATTATCTCTTTAGAAGCCATATTCAAATCAGTGAGGAAGTTAAGTGTGATGAAGCCAAGGATGTTAAACAGATCACAGAAAAAATATACAAAATACATATATAATGCGATGAATCAAACAGATATTTCTGTTTTGATGGAGTCAAAGTTTCTGCAAATTAGCTAGTCGCCATTTGTCAGCATGTGGAAAGTTACAAAAATGTCAACCATGCAAACACTGAGCACAAGTCTGAGTTTTTTTTTTTGCTCCCTTGTAAAAAGCTACTAACACTGAAATTTTCTTATAAAGCACAAATTCAGGTAATTAAAACACACAAAGCTGAAATTAATAAACAGCAGTAATTTCAAACATATCAGCTTGGTTCTCTTTTCTGCTACCACAGATAATAGATTCTGCAGTATATCCATGGTAGAGTCAAACCTGGTATGTATAGTGTTTACTACAGGAAAGAAAAATATGTACAGGTTTGATCTGCACACATATGAGTATTTGAATTCCTTTTCTTTGCGCTAGAGAGCTCTCCATACTGCTGCTATGCCCCATTTTAATTTTTTAAAATATCTCAGTTTAGTTCAAAATAAATCTATTTCAGGTGCATTGTTGTCTGTCTATTTGTCTGTCTGTCTGTCTGTCTGTCTGTCTGCCTGCACAGCACTACATTCTTCTCTGATGACTGCCAGCTTGGTCAAGTAAATCTCTTCATACTTGGACGTTATACCCAAGTGGAATTCTCTGAACTACCCATGAAAGCCCCTCCCCCCCTTAAATTTTAGGCGTTCTTTATGAAGTCCCAATAAAAGCTTTATGTGAAGACCACATCCATCCAGTCTCTCTGTGGCCTAATATCAGTAACTAAACTGTTTTTCAGATTGTCATGAAATTCAGTGCAGGAGTTTGTTAAACGTTGTCACAAATCAGTTTCATGAAAACTGCATGGATGTCAGTTATGCTTTATTAAGGACTTAAATGAACTGCTACCCATATGTTCCATATTTTTTTAACAGTATGGGTGAAATTTGGTATAGAAGCTGTCCATGTAATGTTGTTGGGCATGGTAAGTTTTGTAAAACTCAGTGTAATGAAATCTGAAGATCAAATATCAATTTTTGCCTTTGTTTTCTATATTGTCATACGATTTTTTTTAAAAATAGTGTAGATGTTGAGGAATATTTATTAAATTGTATACTTACTTACTCCATGGAGCAGAGCCCTTCTTGAGAAGCTAGCAGGTCCTCAGCTAGGCAAGAGATTCCCTGCATTTTATGGAACCCAAAGATTCAATGCAGTGTTTACAAGAGCCCACTATCTGTCCCTATCCTGAGCTAAATCAATCCAATCTATGCCTCCCATCCCACTTCCTGAAGATCAATTCTAATATTATCCTCCAATCTATGCCTGGGTCTGGGTCTGGGTCTTCCAAGTGGTCTCTTAGCTTCAGGTTTCCCCACCAAAATTTTATATGCACTTCTCCTTTCCCCCATGTGGGCTACATGCACTCCCCATCTCATTCTTCTTGATACGATCACCTGAATAACATTTGATGAGGGGTGCAGCTTACTAAGTTCCTCATTATATAGTCTCCTCCACTCCCCTGTTACCTCATGTCTCTTAGGTCCAAAGATCCTCCTCATCACCCTATTCTGAAACACCCTCAGCCTGCCTACATTCCTCCCTCTGTGTGAGGAACCAAGTTCCATACCCATACTAAACAACAGGCAAAATTATAGTTCTGTATGTCTTAATCTTTATATTTTTGGACAGAAAACTGGAAGACAAAAGATTCTGCACCAAATATATATATATATATATATACTTGTTAACTGCAATTGGGTTTACACCCGCTGGCATTAGTACAGTACACATTTACACAATAACAATACATAGAACAACACATTCCATTCCTTCAACCTGCTCTTAATTTCATCCTCAATAGAATTTTGATTCATTAGGGTTGTTCCTAAATATTTGAACTCTTCCGCCCTTTCAAATGAACTATTATCACTCTTTATATTATGACTTCATCCTGCATTCTGATATCGAGATGTGATCATGTATTTAGTTTTATCAGTGTTTACTTCTAATTCAATCTTCTTACTAGCAACTATGAAAGCTTTTGAGTTTTTCTTTATAGTATGTACTCTTCCACTTAATATATTAACATCATCAGCATAAACAAAAGCTGGTGTATACAATTTAATTTTAAGCCATCCTGGTTTACCTGAACCCTTCTAATGGCATATGTAAAAGCAAAGTTGAACTTCAGTGGCAATAAAGCATCTCTTTGTTTCAAACCTTTCTTAAAAGGAATCATGCCAGGCAAATATTTGCCTACACAACTCTGCTATAGGTTTCATTCAGACATGTTTTAATTAACCTTACCAGTTTAACTGTGATACCATACTCAATGAGAATACTATATAACACCTCCCTTCTAACTGAATCTTAGGCTCTCTGGAAGTCTATAAATAGCTGATGCACATCTTCATTTTATTCCCATTACTAGCTCAAGTATTTGATGAATGCAGAATATGTGATCAGTAGTTGAACTGTTGCGACAAAATCCACGCTGATGATTACCAGTAATTTCCTCTGCATGTGGAGTAACCTTGATGGTAGGAAGTTGGATAAAATTTTGTATGTATTTGACAAAAGTGATACGCCTCTATAATTACTAAAATCTGTTTTATCACCCTTCTTGTAAATAGTCTCAATGATCGGCTCCTTCCACTCCTCAGGAAATTACTCCTTATTTCAAATAGAAATAATAAGTTTATGGATCTCAGAGAAAATTGTTCTTATCCCCTGCTTTAATCAATTCTGCTGGAATTTGATCAAAACCTGGTGATTTGTGTCTTTTTAGCTTTACAACAGCCATCTAAACCTCAAAGGCACTGAGCACAGGCCCTAGTGTCTGTTCTGTATGCATTTCTGTCTGCCTGTCATCATTAAATCCATGGACATTCAATAGTTGAGAGAAATGGCTCCTCCACCTAGCCATAATACTGTGGGAGTCTGCAACTAAATCACCCTTCTCATCCTTACTATTTTAGGTCTAGGCTAGTAATCCATCTTAAAGTCATTGATGTCCCTGTAAAAGTATCAGATTTTTTTTTATCATACTGTTTGTTTAAAGTTAATCAATTTTAGCTATCAGATATTCGTCTTTTTTGTTCCTGAAATGTCTACTAGCTTCACATCTTACACCGTTTAGATTATCCTAATTTTTTTTTATTTGGATCCTGTAACACTGCATTTTAGCCTGGTTCCTTTGGTCTAAAAAACCAAAACATTCTTCATGAAACCATGGTTTATCCTGCTTCAATTCATATGGACCTAGTCTCTCTTTAGCTGAGGTTTTTCTATCATCTTTAATGTTTTCCCAAGCTCTGTTTATATCCTCGGTATCCCATAATTTTTCCAAAGCTGCAAACCTGAGATCTTAACCTTTATTAAATTTTATGTTAATAATAAGAATGGATTCTTCATTGACTTTACCGTGAATTATTCAATGGACTGAGAATGACATGTCAGCAGAACTGTACACGTTGTGTCTATTTCACACACTTCGTACACAATAAACTCTGTAACTGAAAGATGTATCAAGAGTAAATTTGCCAGTGATGTACTTATAACATGGATAAGTGTGATGAAGATTCTTATTGTCAAGCAGAAGTATGGTTCTTGAAATGTAGCGCATAATATCAGTTTCTTTTTGATGAAATGTGTTCACTACAGTAGTCCATCTGTGAATGGGGAATTACAGGGAGAATGAGAACATTATGCAAAGAAGAGCTTTATAACTTGCACTATTCATTATTATGATGATTTAATTGAGAAGAACAAGGACACATGGCATGCATGACAAGAAGAGATACATGAAAGGAAGAGAAATGTGCTCAGAGTCAAGACAAGCTGAAGGACAAAAGACTGCCTGTAAGATCATGCAGATTGAAAATAGTTTTAAAAATTCATACAGCAATAGAATGTGAGGGGGTGGACTGGAATCAACTGGCTATGGATAGGATCAAGTGGAAGACTTTGTGAACACTGTGTGGTCTTGGGGTTTGTAGATTTAGGTAATGTTGTTGCCATTTGATTTACTGTTGGCGTGCCATAGTGTTCATCTTGTTAAGGATATAAACACTGTGCAGTGGACTCGACTATGTGTGGCTGCTGCTGCTGTTCTGCTGGCCATGACCTAGATACATGTGTGTATATATATATATGTATGTGTGTGTGTGTGTGTGTCACGTGTGTTCTGGATGTGTCATGCAATGTGGTATGTTGTTGGTGGCAACCACATTTTATCTGCACAATAAACCACTTTTGTGTCGAGTGAATGGCACTGTTCACTGACTGAAAAGGAGAATAACAAAAGGAGTGCCTATTGGCTATCTGATTGAGCTGCGTGTTTTTTTTTTTGTTAATTCTGGTTTGAATGCTGTTGTCAAGGTTAGCTTTGTACTACTTACATATATGAGAATTATCTCTCTTATTTCATATTAAGTTTGTTAGTTCCATACTGTTGATTCTGCATACCATGTTTACTTGTGTTATTAAATGTTCCTGCCTCACTTCCGGATTCTGATTTTTAAGTTCAATCAGATAGGTACTACGATATATGTACCACTAGAATATGTATTATATAAATCCTACTTTCTGCTGACAGAGTTCATTTTAATTTATATGGATCTCAGAAAACACAACGATTATTTTCCTATGCAAAATTAAGTGACTGGTTTCTATATCTGAATAAACTGAAATCCCAGAGAAGGAGTTGGTTTACTGCGTAGTACAAACTGAATATATATATATATATATATATATATAATTGAGGTTAATCATAGTCTTTAAAGGTTTAATTCGCATGATATGAAATGCGATTATTAGGTTGTTTAAAGGGAGAAACGAAATTCCGAAAAATGTTGTAGTCGGAACAGCAGGTAAAGACGATATTAGAACCGAACGCAAATCTAGAGTTTTAATGATGCCAGCCGACTTAGGTTACGTGACAAAAGGGGAAGCGTTTCTTTTTATTTTTGTAATACACTGAGGATATTGGTGAGAAGAATATTTGTGGCAGGTTTACTTGTACAACAGAGAGTAAAACTGTTTTGAGAGTTACGACTAAGAGGTTATCTTCTATTGTGCTTTAATAATTTATACGGTGGGAAAGATAGGCCCGGTAGCTCAGTCGGTATAGCGACTGACTACGGGCTGGAGGGTCCGGAATCGAATCCCGGTGGGGAAGAGATTTTCCGCCCGTCCAGACCGGCCCTGTAGCCCACCCAGCCTCCTGTAAAATTGGTACCGGGTCTCTCCCGGGGGTAAAGTGCGGCCAGGGCGTGCTGCTGGCCACTCACCCCATTCTAGTGCCGCTGTCATGGAAGAGTAGAGCTATACCTCTACCCACCCTCTGGGCCACACCGGGACTGTAACGGGATCACTTTACCTTTAATTTATGGAGGGTAAGATAAATCGTTCAACGGATACGTGTACCTGTACCAAGCTCATACAGGTTAGGTGAGAGGATGAATTACGATGATTGATTACGATGATAATTTTATGGGAACGGGATTTTATCGTGTTTTAGCGAACGTCCGCCGACTTCTTACAGAGGTGCAACTCCCAAGATAACAGCTAATCATCTGTCAACAAATTAACAAGCAAGGACATTAAATGTTCCAGCCTGTCTCTCATGCCCCGTGGCTGTTGTGCTTGTCACTGATACTGCCCTCTTTCTGCAAGATGGCCTTGCCGGTTGTACATATGTGATATCAAGAGTAAAATAATCATGTCTTCAGCTGAACTGTCAAAGTCTATACACTGTAAATAAGCAAGTATGATCTAAAACTTTAGAAAATATGAGGGAAGGTTGCGGCGAAAGAGCACTGATAGGGCTTTTTGTAATGAATTGGATAGGACTGCCCCATTCTACTTATCACACATTATTATATATATATATATATGTGTGTGTGTGTGTGTGTGTGTGTGTGACTGGGGGAAGGGGGGATAATTTAATGCGTAGAATTGGACGACATATTTGAATAGTTCGATGAACGTAAATTTGAATTTATCAAACTTGCATAATATTTAAACTTGTGTGATATGTGGAAATTGGCGTTTTGGCTGAGGGTATGAATTGTATAAGGAGGTAGAAGAATAGAGGAAAATGACAATTTTGTTGAAGTGACAAGCAGTGCATAATGGCTTTTAGACTGTTAAAGGTAAAAGGAAAATAACGTGCAGCACATCTTGACGTTTTAAAGACTAAACGTGACAGTTTTATATTAGGATTCAGTGAGTACCGCGCAGTAAACACTCTCCACCTCGGTTATACAAAACCAATCTGCTAATGTCGTATAATACAAAAGTAGCTGTCTCCTGTGATATCCGTACAAGACACACAAAAGCAATATGAGCACCATGAAGAATTTTTGAATGTTAAACCTGGCGGTACGTAAAGTTATCGCGAGGTTTTAAAAGGTTAAATCATGTTTAAGTGTGTGAAAACGATTACAGTGTCATCAGCCGAATGTGTGTGTGTGTGTGTGGGGGGGGGGGAGATGAATCTATATATGTGCACTTCAGTTTGCTTTACTTAAATTTGATCATGTATCAACTTCAGTTTTATCAAATTAGTGGGGCTTCATCTTTCTAAATTCAACCTCAATGAAAACGTAAAGACGGCTTTGACAGACAGAAGTCATGCTGAGGAGACGTCTGCAAGGGGAAAGGAAAAAGAGGGGGAACAAATACTCAAAACATTCGCCCTTTCACTGTTGGTTACATAGCTTGTCAAGGTAAGCCTCGAAATCTTTGTGTTGATATTTCTGTTTGCTGTACTACGGTCAGTAACTTTGAAGTCCACATTTCACATTTCGCAGAACTAAGCGTCGACTGTTTTCCAGCCAACCTGCACTGTTTTCATCGTTCCACGGAATCTGAAACTGACATTGCAGCGCCTGCTTATTCCCTTAAAGCCATTTTTACGCTTCGTCTTCCCACCTTTCAACTCCTGAACCAGTTTAGATCAACATGGAACTTTGTGTGCACCTTGTACATGCGACAGTAAGGCCGAGGTATTAAAACTTCCTTTTTCCTAGGCAGACGGCGCTATGATTGTGAGTTTAAACATGAGTTGAGGACAGCATGCAGTAAGTACAATAATTGTGTATATTACCTAATTGTATGGGTGTGAAACTTGGTCGCTCACATTCAGGGAGGAATGTAAGCTGAGAATGTTTGAGAATAGGGTGTTGAGGAGAATATTTGGGTCTAAGAGAGACGAGATAAAAGGGGAGTGGATAAAACTACACAACGAAAAGCTGAATGATCTGTACTCCTCACCCAACATTATTCGGATGATAAAATCTAGAAGAATGAGATGGGCGTGGCATGTAGCTCGCATGGAGGAGAGGAGAGGCGTATACAGGGCTTTGGTTGGGAAACCTGAGTGAATGAGACCACTTGGAAGACCCAGGCGTGGTTTGGAGGATATTATTAAGACGGATCTTCGGGAAGTGGAATGTGGGAGTATGGACTGGATCGAGCTAGTTCAAGATAGGTACAGGTGGCGGGCACTTGTGAATGCGGTAATAAACCTTCGGGGGAATTTCTTGACTGTTTGCAAACCGTTTAGCTTCTCAAGAAGGACTCTACTCTATGGAGTAAGTAAGTAAGTAAGTAAGACATTTGTGTGGCAAAAGTAAAATATCAGTAAAATTCCAGACGCCAGAACATTGTATATTTTTGGGACAATTAGTTCGCCACGTACTGCTTCGGAACATGTTTTATATTAAATAATTATACACAGTCTGACACAATATTTCTATAAAATCGATACATTATCTAATTCCGATCATTCCAGCGCCCATATGAAACAAATTATCACCCTGAAGATAGAGACATTAAGTTCATCCGAAACGTCAGGGGAAATTTATTGTTCCACACGGTAGAATAACGCGGAAGCCCGTGATCCGAACAACGCCCAAAGAACCCAAAGTAAGGGCCTAGAATTTTGTTTTGTTCAAATAAACTTCCTTGGAAGTTTTGCGTCTTTAGTTGAGTAAAATAAAGTTCCTTTTATTTCGCAGGGCTAACTGGATCCACTACTTTGAAGTTAACAAGACATTGCACTCTCAGCCTCGTTAATAGGATGATCACGCATTTGTTTGAGATCGTACATAGTAAGAAATATTAAGGAAGATTGAAAACTGTAACTAATATATGAAATGCATTACAGAGGATGGCATCCCAGAAGGGAAAAGCATCACATAATCAAATAACAATGAAATGCTGATGGAACAATTACTATGTATTATGCCAGGAACCTTGGTTCTTACTGAAGTGCTTTTGGGTGCCCCCGAAATTTGTAAGATATGTATAATAACTTGTTATTTGTTCACAGTTGATCGCAAAACGAAAGGTGATATCTTCTGTCCGTAGCCGAGGTGTAACGAACGTTTAGTATGAGTTCATTTGCCACATTAATTGAGAGTTTGGGGCGTAACTCAATAATTGTGGTGGCATTATAGAGGAAAGTGACTTGTGGTTTGTTACGCAGTTTTTTCTTGTGAGACAGAATGATTCAAAATAATGTTTTGAAAAACATCCTGATCTGAGCACAGAAAGAGCTAAACTGATTTGAATCTTATCAAGGCAATGGAATGTATATTCCGTTTTTGTAAATTTCTACTGTGTCCAGTAGGTAGTAATTATAAGCTTCTATGTGGTTGGCTGTCGTCCGCGTAAAGTGTTTTATAGCCTAAGATGTCTGTATTGAACTCGAAATAATGGAAATGATTAGTATATTCTCAGTACCGCGTAGGTTAAAGTGATTAGGAAAATTGGTCTGTGCCTTCATTTTAAGTTCGACTGATATCGATATCGTGCAGGAAGTTGGTACGTAGGTCTGTGTGTGACGTCGCACCTCTCCGTATCGGATCGGGTTTCAGTTCTTTAACTGATAGGGAAGTTCTAATGAAACTTAATGATAGGGTATTTTAATAAAATTGGCTAATCAGTTGCGATTTTAGCTTACACACGACAAAAATAATTATTACTTTAAGGCAGAATGTGCATTAATTTTAAACCGTAGTTGGCAAGGGTCTTGTCGAAGAGGCTACTGAAACATTCGGCAAAACTTATAGTTTCAATGGGTTTTAAAAAGCTTGATAAATTTCAAGACCGAACCCAAAATTACGTGTGAAATATTCGGATGTCCTAAAACTCCATGAATTTTTTTTTTTATGTTTACGGTTCCGTGCATCGCTGATCTATATTAATAATTGCCCAACGAGATGCAACACAAAGCATTCTATTTATTATTCTGCAAGTTCTCTCTACATGTTTCTGGTGTCAACCACACCCATCATCAGGAATACACAAAATTGTAACTCCAACGTGACCAAGCTAGCTTGGCCACATTGGAGGGAGGTAGCTGCGCATAAAACAAAACCAGTACCGGAGGCTGTAGTTACAGTTTTGTGTACTCCTGATGATGGGTGTGGTTGACACGCGAAACATGTAGAGTGAACTTGCAGAATAATAGATAGACTGCTCTGTGTTGCATCTCGTTGGACAATTATTAAATTCCACGAATTGTTTTCATGCACCATGTGCGACTCACGAGTCATGGGTTGCTTATACTCTCCGTGAATTGAGATTACATCAGTTTATTTTGATTCCAAACTTTTTCACTCTTTCAGAAGCATCAGCATGGTTTTGCGCAAGGCTGAGGCACTATCTCGAATGACGATTGGTAGCAGCTGATAGAAAAGATATGATAGCCGTAACATCGTATCGGACAGGATCGCTCGACAGACGTATGTCACCTAACTTGAGACTTTTGTTAGTTGCCTACCTACGTCACTTGGAAGTAAGTGGAGTCATCATCCTGATGTTGGTGAGTGAGAGAGTCTCAACACGTTACTGCTTTTGTTGACTTCATTCGCCGTGCCGTGCTGTAGGGACATAATGTGTATGTGAGTTCATCGTACGGCTGCTCGTTGTGTGACGGTAAGCTCTTATTTTGTGTTTGGATTTTAACGTGCAAATGTATCAACTAGCACTTCTGATGCTGCGCGCGACATTCTTCGCTTGACATTGTTGGGTCTTTCTAATCTGAATTTGTTATTTGAGAAGGTAGCTGAAGTCAGTGTTTGCAACCAGCCCCAGGTCTATGCGGTTTTAAAGCTACGAAGCCCGATCTGTACCATAAAACCGTCTTTTAGATTAAAAACAGAGATATGAGCTGCACATGAGGCTCTTTCTTATCTTCGCATTCTGGACTTTCTTTTGTAGTCATGGCATTTGACCCACTGTAGACAAGCTTGTTGTTGTGTTAATAATTGCAGATATGTTATAGAATTTATCACTATTGTTAGGCTCTGTTGGTTGTATGTATGTGCAGAACGTATTGTTCATGTGTCTACCTTGATTAACTTTATACAATGGGTTGAGAAAGACCGGCAACACAACTAATTTTTTTCAACAAGCTTATTTCTTGTAAAATTTATAGCTTCTTGTTTCGGCTTGACATTAAACCATCTTTAGGCCGAAGTAGCATTTTAAATAATTCAGTAGCAGTAATTGATAGACATTCTGTCAAGCTGAGACCTCTATTGCTAACCAATAAAAGGGATGTAAGTAATTATGTAATTTCTTGTACGTACGAATGTTAATGTGACTTGCAGATGGTTTAATGTCCGGAAAAGGTAGCCATATTTGTACCAAAAAACTAATTTGTTAAACAGAATTAGTCATCTTGATGGCCCTTCTTAGCCGTTTATCTGAACAACACAACGAGATGTGACACATTAAGAAAACATTAACTTTTTCTGTTCTAATTTATTGGTCACGGTAAAAAACCACATTTCCACCGCGTTGAAATATTTCGTAATTGCTGACTTAAAAGTACCATTTTGTACACAGCTTATAGGTATATTCCTAATCTATCTACGTACTGAATTTCGTATTACTAGACATAATTAATAAATATGAAAGATTAATGCTGCCTGTTTTTATCTTCTTGGATTTTGCATCACGTAGATCGCATAAATATATAAGGACGATTATTATCGAGTACTCTTTACTGTTATCGATTATTATAGACGGCTTACGAGCTGTTAGTAAGCCAATTAGACATAAATGTAATTATGTCTCCGACTGAAGTGCCTTTTATTTCATTTTATTTTTTTCCAATTTTAGCAAAACTTTTTTCTAGACGAATTTCAGTAACACCTCCCCCCCCCCCATAAAACTTATGCTAATCCGTCCTTTGGAGGCCGACTTGTTCCATGCGGACAGATGGACAGGCATGACAAATTTAATAGCCGCTTTTTGCGATTTTGTGAATGTGTCGAAGAAGCACGTAATGGATACACGTATTAACAATCGAATCTCAGGTATTCGACATAACGATAGCTTATCAGCATTCCAAGTCTTAACTTGTTAATTTCTGGTATTAGGCTATAGGTTAGTAAGATATCAAGTATCGTAGATATATCGTTCTTAAATATCTCCTTTAAAAATGTCTTCTTATAATGTGTAGGTGCACTGCCTGTTTCGATAGATAAGGTCGTGTTAAAAAGTAAAGCAACAAATTCCAACTACGAGCATGATTCATGAAGACGATACATACATGTGTTAAGTCATCAAACGACCTTATTTCACTGATAAATTTATTTACATAAAGACAGAGTAACAACCGTCAAAAACGCAAATTTATAAAGATAATAAATTAACCAGCTACATGTTTCGACCCTCTAGGGGTCATCTTCAAGCAGATATTTGAAACATACTTTGAAGGATACAGATCATGTGCGGAAGGGATATCTCGCTTCTTACATGCTTTTGTTACAAGTCTGGTCTTTACATATAATTGATTGCAAGATTACATAACATAGAGCGTATGTCCAGTTTTCATCGCAGTGCGTGACACGCTGTAGAGTGACACGAAAAACTGTAATATCGAAACACCCTGTATGTAACCACATAACACTTACCAGCAAAATTCCACCACCAACAACCGCTAATTTTAAAAATTGAGGATGTTAATAACTGATATCAACAATTTCATTTAAAATCAATTTCAATTTTGTAATTTTAATCTTCAATTTTAATCTTGAAATCAATTATATGTAAATAAGAGGCTTGTAACGAAAACCTGAAAGAAGCGAGATCACCCTTCCTCACACGATTTCTGTACTTCCAAGTACGTTTCAAGCTATTTTCGTTGTTACACCGTGCATGTTGTCAAGTCACTCAATTGTTAGACTAACTACTGCACATATATAAAATTTATAAAATTTACACATTAAAACATTAAAAACGCTCCGACATGTTTCGGTTCTAGGACCATCATCAGGGAGCCATATCGTCCTTGCTAAAGTCACACTATAAAATGTCACATTAATTTCGCTGTAGCAGTTGGGTATTGTGGCAGCATGCCGTGTTGTGTAATGTTATATGTGAGTATCACGTAACGAAGCACAGAATGCACATCCGTAGCAGGACACTCTTCGCAACATAACATTACACAACACGGCATGCTGCCACAATACCCAACTGCTACAGCGAAATTAATGTGACTTTTAATAGTGTAACTTTAGCAAGGACGATGTAGCTCCCTGATGATGATCTTAGGACCATAACATGTCGGAGCGTTTTTAATGTTTTAATGTGTAAATTTTATATATGTGCAGTGGTTGGTATAACAATTGAGTAATATGTTTCAAGTATTAGCCTGAAGATGATCCCTAGAGGGTCGAAACATGTAGCCGATTAACTTATTGTCCTCATAAAGTTGTGTTTTTTAAATCTGATAACCTTTCTGTATTTATTTTTCAACACAACGGGATGCATAAAGTTAAGAATTTATTTACCGTTGTATCTTTTTATGTTTCCACTGTGGGTGTTCCCGAAATGATGGTCTGGGTGCAGAACGGTAAATTCGTTCCAACATTTTGGAGAAACATATTGCCTTAATCTTCATGGTGACCGAATTTTGTTCGGGCGGATGCTTAAGTGATTGCGAATGGCATCCAACTGAACCAGACTCAGTCGCCCAAGGTAAAGGAAGCACAGTCCTCCGAAAAGACGGGACAAACCTATTATCCTTCACGGAGTATAAAGACTCAGAACATCATTACTTTTTTTTACCGTTAACACACGAAGATTGTAACGGGTGTTGAAAAAGCAGTGATTAGATGATAAAGCACACAGTGAGAATGCAGAACTGAAGAAGAAATTAGGAACGTAGAGGTGAATTGTTCCGTCCATGGCGATATTTGCGCAGAAAGTTATTTGCTCTTGGGCTATTTAAAGACTTTGTTTCAACTGCATAGAAATTTAGATATGGCGTCAGTCGAGTCTCAAGGTAGTCTTACCTTTACACACACGCACACGCACACGCACAAGGAAAACGCAAACAGATGTGTAACTTTGCGGTATTGGAACCCTTTGTCCCTGGCGTGTACCGGCCTGTGACCATGATGCCCTTAAGTGTGCCGGTAGAAGAAACTGGATAGGGATGAAGGAAAATTGTGATGTACGCATTGGTACTGTAAAAAACCTTACATTGGAGTTTGAAACTGTTGGTTACTGAGGCAATGCAGAACAATATATGTCACCACTCCTCCGTATAAAGATTACAAAGTGTTGTAAGACTCTGTGTTATCTTAGATTCAGCCTTTGTTTGCGATGTTCATGTTAACAGAGTGATAAGGAAGATTCCTTATACCCACGTAAGAACCAAGCCTTCGTATGATTAATGATAAATACGCATTCTTTGCACGAAGTGCACGGAAGGTACTATGGGTAGCCTCATGTGTCTATATTTTCTTCGCAAGAAATAATCAAGTTTTGTTGAATTTAATCTTGATACATAACTATTTAACACAAAGTGCTACTGTAATTAACGCAGTGGCGCAGTTGATTGAGGAGCTGTTTTACAATTCGGAATTTCGCGGCTTTGATTCCCGATGGAGTCGCTGAGATTTTTCACTGACTTAGCCCTTCCTGCTGAATCATGACCGTGGAGTTGACTCAGCCTGTAATATTAATGAACCCCAGGCTTACCTCCTGGATGGCAAAGGCGGCCGGTGCCTAGGGCTGACGAGCTTACCTCCTTCATGTGCAGACTCTCTAGAAATTCTGAGAGCCTCAATTCCTGGAGCCAAAGGGCCTGTTCAGGTATATACAGGAAATGCTTTACCTTAGCCACTGTAATAAAACTAAAAGCGAAATTTGTTCTAAAAAATGGCTCACTGTACAAAGATAGTCTATATATTAAGATGGTCTGCCGTGTTGTAAGGCAATATATTTTTGAGAAGGTTGTCGTGGGGACACAGGAGCTTTACATGATATGTTCTTACCTTGGAATAAACTCTTATCTCAGAATTCGTAGATATTATAAGAAACAAATCTCATTGAGCTCAGCAGATTGTATTTTAAATGCTTATAGACGTGATTAATATTTAAGTATATAAAACGAAAAAAATAATCGTGGCCGTGCGTAATACTTCGATGCGATCTTCCTTACACCAGCGCATTTTTTTGGCAGTAAATTAAAGTCGAAGTTAAATAGATTTGAAAAATAACGAGAATAAATTTTCAAAATATATTTAGTCCTGTCCGAAACTATCCTACACTTTTGAAATAAATTTGCTGATATGGTGGTTTGGAGGGAGGGGGGAGGGGAGTTTACGTCACTGAGGTAGTGCGTAGAGAATATGAAAAGTAACTGCAGGAAGTAACTGCAGATATCTTAACAAGCACTCTCGAGGACATCCTACAAAGAGAAGTTCTCCAACTTGCGAATCGCTGAAACAAATTCTCAGCACGAGAAAGAAGCAGTGTGTTACGAAACACTACTTAAGAAAGTGCGGAACATTGAAAATGTAGTCAGTTGTTGTGCTGTACGTAGGCAGTGCGTCATGTCTGTCCTGCTGTGTATATATTAGCGTCGCGACTACATTGTACACCTGCCTTACGTCAAAGTGTTCCTGAGAAAAGTTACCAACAGTGATTATTCACTGGGAGGTGGCGTAGGTGCCTTTGTGATGCTTTCTTTGAATAAAGTGCCTGTTGTTGATCCCAAATACACTCTATTTGTATGTCTTCATGTTTAAACTATGGAACAGTTCAATGGAAGCTTTGTTGAATTTTCCATTGTGTTAATTTTAAGCGTCGTGTAAATACAGACCGTGAGAGCTTGCGAGCTGGGAATATTACAACAAACAAACTAACTAACCAACCAAAATAACTAGCCAACCAACCAACTAGCTAGCTAAATCCAAGGAGCAGATCCTTTCTTAAAAATCTGGTATTAGTTGGTAAATTGTTTTAAAAAATTGCCGTCATTTTAAGGAATTCGAATGTTCAATATCTTGCTCACAACAGCCCTTCACTTCACACCATATTGAGCCACATGTATTGAGTCCACAACATTCCGCGTTGTTTTTTAAAGATCCAGTGCAATTTTACCCTGCTGTCTTAGGTGACGCCGTCCCGTTGTGTTTTATCAAACAAGTGTTTATTTATCTTTCCCAACAACACGTCTATATAGATCTTGTTTATTGATTTTTACTCAATCCTACTACATGTTTTGGCTCTCTGTTTCAGCCATTATCACGTAGGAACACTTCTTCATTCCTTTTTCCAGTGGTTTCCTCTCGTCGGGGTTCCCAGACCAAAACTCTGTATTTATTTTTCACTCTATTTCTTGCGTTATTTGTGTTCTGCTAATCCCATCCTCGATTTGATTATTTTAATACGTACTATGGTAAAGAGTATAAACTATGGAGCTCTCAAATATGCAAAGAGCAGGATATGAATTATAGAGCTATCGTGGCCCGCAATTTCCAAATGCATTAGAACAGCTCTGGTAAGACAGTTTTATCGGAAGGAATGCGTCATGCTTGTGCCAGTTTTTAGGCGGGATAGAAATGAACCATTTGCATTAATGGTTAATGTACAGTACTAGAATAGAAACAGGATTAATCGTAAAATAGCACTTTTTAAGAAACAAGAAACTTTAATTTTGCTGTCGTAAGACTAGGGCTTTTCGATCTAACGACGAGTGAGATGCAATATACAAGTTTTGGAAATCACTGAGATAGTGGACATAAAAAACAACAAGTATTGACAGCTTGTTGCTCAAAAGGTAGCCACGAACATCCAAAGGTTAACCGTTCCTGATTCATAATTTTTCGGTTAAACACATTCTTATAATTTCCAATTTATACTTTACCGCCAACAAAACTCCCTCCCCTACAGTTGAGTACTTGAAGTGAATACGTAGTTCATAATGAGTATAGAAAGCATGCCATTTCTTTCCTAACAATAAATTAACCCTTTAAACCCCGAGTTAAATCTCATCTGCCATTTGCTGGCTTTATTAGGAGCTCACCATATTCTCCACGATAGCAGGATAAGGGTTAAAATTTAGTTTTGACAAAAGTTTGGCGATGTTGCCGAATTCTCGCGACACCTGAGTTACATTTACGTTACTGGCAACGATATCAGTATAAAATGCTTAGAGCTTATCCCATGATTCATTGTGCTTCACACTCGTCTCTTTTTTACAATTTTTCCCATATATTTATTGCTCACTATCGCCGTTGAAGTTCAAGAATTTAAAACAAATGTTCATAATTTGGTAACTCCTCGTTTGTCCAGTCCCAGTAGCCGCGCGGTCTAAGACGTAGATCTGCGGCCGCTCGCCTGCTGAGATCGTGGGTTCGAATCGCACCGGGGTCATGGATGTTTGTCTGTTGTGGGCGTTGTGTGTTGTGAGGTTCAGGTCTCTGCGACGAGCTGATCACTCGTCCAGAGGAGTCCTACCGATTGTGATGCGTCGTTGTGTGTGATCTAGAAACCTCAAGAATGAGGAGACCATGGCCCGCGTTGGGCCGCAGAATAGTCAGTGATAGTTTTCCAAAAAACTTTTAGCTTTTGCAGACTCATTACAATTACCGCGAGGTATGAAAATGTATCACACGTGATTAAAACGTACAGCATTGCAATATTTTTTTTAAACTTTAACAAAACTATGTAGCACAGAGGATGTGGTCAAGTTATTCCAAATATGAAGATAGGAACAGCGGCGAATTCCGACGGATTACACGGAAAAACTGATAGAAAGGCCAGGTACCGGTAAAGTGATATTTCAATCATACGTTCTGAGAAACACAGGAACAGATTGACTTGTGCGAATTGAGGGCATTTACTGGAGGTCATTATCTGAAAATGTAAATCTAATCTCAAGTAGAAGATAAAGTGTTAATCTGGTGAATATGACAAATATTTCTTAACGAACTCACCCTCGACTTCAATAGCAAATTGTTCATTGTTTATTTAACTTTCATAAAACAATTCCATTTCGTTTATGGCTTACCGTTTGATAAATAAGTGTGAGAAGAATCACTCAACCAGAATAGGCCTGCAAATATTTTCAAAATCCGTTCTTTATTAGGCACACATCACTATTTTCAATATCAATTTATTACAAAACAAATGGGTTAGTATAAAGCTAATGGTAGTGTAGATATTGCACAGCACATAATGATAGTGTAGATAATGCGACAGCACATAATGGTAGTGTAGATATTGCACAGCACATAATGGTAGTGTAGATATTGCACAGCACATAATGGTAGTGTAGATATTGCACAGCACATAATGGTAGTGTAGATATTGCACAGCAC
>Ga0131853_10002075_pt1 | contig 35959 bp, 13 predicted proteins | sample TergutLab28metaG_FD_92764 | JGI IMG/M metagenome (GOLD analysis project Ga0131853, IMG submission 92764) | Labiotermes labralis P1 segment gut microbial communities from Petit-Saut dam, French Guiana - Lab288 P1 (version 2) (version 2) | ecosystem: Host-associated > Arthropoda: Insects >... | reverse complement strand
TTTCCGCCCGTCCAGACCGGCCCTGGGGCCCACCCAGCCTCCTGTACAATGGGTACCGGGTCTTTCCCTGTGGTAAAGTGCGGCCGGGGCGTGCTGCTGACCACTCACCCCCTTCTAGTGCCGTGGTCATGGAAAAGTAGAGCTATACCTCTACCCTCCTTCTGGGCAAAACTGGGCCTGTAACGGGTAAACTATCTGTAGTGTATTATACAAATTGTGTCTGTTTAATTGAGTGTACAGTTGCGGTTTGATATTGCTTAAAATCAACGCCATTGAAATTTAAAAAAATATACTCCTCGCCCCCTTCAGATCTACTCCCCGTAGAAACCTGTAGAGACAACCCACAAAACGGTCGCGGACAGCAGGTTGGGAAAAGCTGCCAACGTTAGTAGTGAATGTTTACACTCGATACAAAGTTATTGTAGAACTAAACCTATAGAAGTCAACCAAACATACACATAATTCATAAAAATAAAGGAGTACTGAACACATTAGCAAATTCCTTGTTCTTTACATTTAATTAACAGCCCAACTAATGCACACATATGTTACTTAAACTTGGATCGAATCAAACAGGATAACAAAACCCGACAGTGAATACGGTGAAGGAACCAGCTACACACAGGAAATAGCACATGGCAACACAACAGTGAGCGCCGCCACCCACACAAATTCACACCCACCAGGGGATAACACCGGAAAGAACGGGAACACAATAACACCCGGAGCATAGGTAACGGAATCTCGCACCCAAGGCCACTCGACCCCCCCCCCCACCCGCCCGCCCGCCCCGCAACGCAGCATAATTGAGGAGAAAGATGATGAACAGGCCTCGGCTCGACCACAGATCTTCATAGCTGCCGAGCACATCCCACAATAGCTTTATTTTTCTGTATTTGTTTTGTTTTGTGTTGTTTTACTAGATTCCTGTTTTTGTTTTATTAGATTCCTATTTTGTTTTGTTTTGCTAATAAGGCCCGAATGTAGAGATCTCTACACCACGTGCGCGTGCATGCTTATAGTAGTTCTTAAGTTTCCCTGAGACAACCTGAAGATGGCCAGTACAGGCCGAAACATGTAGTTGTTCATCATATAGTCATTAAATACACCTCATGTGACACAGTTGTGTTTGACTACATACAATTTTCCAAGTTTCACACACACAACGGTGATGACACACTCACTAGATATTACTTAAAACTCTAAAACTTTTAATTAAAACGCTCCCACATTTTTCGATCATAAGATCATCTTCAGGGAGCTACACTGTTCCTTGCTAAAGTTAAAGTTTAGAAACACTTAGTGATTAACTTCGTCATGTTAACTCGGTGCTGTGGCAGCATGCTGCCACAGCACCGAGTTAACATAAGGAAATTAATCAGTGAATGTTTTAAAATATGTGACTTTAGCAAGGAACAGTGTAGCTCCCTGAGGATGATCTTATGATCGAAAAATGTGGGAGCGTTTTAATGAAAAGTTTTAGAGTTTTAAGTACTATATGTGTGCATTAGTTGGGGGTGTTAATTAAATGAATCTACAAAATGCACGGTGCAACGATAAAGATCCTTGTTCTTTTTTTGCTGTCCGTTCAGTACGCAAAATAAATGAAAATGTTTTAAAATTGAAACTAAACTTTTAAAATATGTTTCCATCCAATACGTCAATCGATGTGACAAAGACGCGAGTATTCTGGGCAGTAACGCTCTGCCGCTGGACGTGCAGTTCCCGATGCCTCACGTCACCCTTTAAAACATCTCTGGACTCCCACAAAGACTCTTCGTCACACATTCAGCTGTACCGCTGAGAGAACCTCAAATAGCACGTCAACGCGTTTTGCTTCGGAGGCTGTCCTCAAGGACCGAACGTTACACAGTAGATCCTCTTGCTATTACTATACGGATTTTAAAGCTATATCACATAATTTCCGCATAGTTTTGTAGTCATAACTGGAAACTAGTCATTTGTAGTTCGTGTATTATTTGAAATGTCTTCCACAATTTTGACTTCACTTCCTTCAATAACATCCGGCAAAATGGCTTCTGAAATGTATAATGTCAAAGGTCATGTAGTCGGATTCTGAGTTGAATGAAGTAAAATCCGAATTCTACGAGTAGAAGAAATGTTAAATAATGTCATAATTAATGACGTTATTACCATGTGGAAATTAATCAATTCCACTTTGCAGTACGAAGATTGTGTGATATGTTGTGTCTTCAAAATGGTCCTAGGAACCAAACCTTTGAGTCTGAAGTAATTTAACACACTCGACTGATGTATATGATGATTACATGTTTATTCATTCATATTGTACATCTCAATAATGTGTTTCCTGAGGTTTTAAAGCAAATTTGCCAAAATACGAAAAACTTACTTGTATATAGATATGACGTCTGTTTGTCAGGAAATAATATGGTTAGTCTTCCACAACCGTCAAATAATGCAAATGGGTTTAAAAATTTCTTTTTAAATGGATTAAAAATAATTTATTTCCGTATACCAATAAAAACACTCCGACTGCAAAACTGAACAATACAAAAAAAATTAAATGTTATGTTTGTTTTGTTTAAAACATGTTTATAATAGTAGACGCCATATTGTATGTTTTCACTAGAGACATGCTCACAATCTACGAATTTATTTTTGGAATGTTAGTTTATGCCCGCTTTCGAATGGTAATGGTAATACTAACTATAGTGAATGTTATTTTGTGTAGGTCTGTACTCGCATTATTTGTGCATCCATTAAGCTGTATATAAAACACCATGAATTTTGCTGGATACAATGCAGTCCATAGTTCTACACATGCTTCCAACATTTTTATCTGACAGCCTCGTTTGACAGACCTGCAGCATGCGCCATGTGACTGAAAAGTTTGTATTTGAATTCAATTGGTTATCTCTCCGGTTAGCTTCATCCCTGAGAAGTGGGGACCCTGCAGCGTAACCTGTGGTCAGGGTTTCCGGAAACGGGAGGTTCAGTGCAAGATTTTCCTGGAGTTCTCAAAGACCATCGCTCGACTTCCCGATGATCAGTGCCAAGGTCCAAAACCTTCCGAAGTGGAGCGCTGTGTGTTGGAACCCTGTTCACCCCAAAGGTATTTAGAATGACCTGCTGATTGTTAGGGTAACAATCCTTAATTACTGTAACAATAGCACGAAACACATAAATACACTCTGACAACAAGTGCTGTTCGTAAGAAGTTTGCGTATGGAACTCCCAGAGTATACGACGGCTGTCCGAAAAGTTCCCGAATTTTTTTCAACAAAACTTTAGTTGCTTATTCGGCTTTGTCCATTTAGAAGTAGTTCCCTCCACTCCTAATACACCGCTCGCAGTGTGTCCTCCAGTTTTGGAAGCGTTGCTGCAGTGCTTTCTGTGAAATAGCGCGCAGCTTCACCAGCGTATTTTCGTGTATGTTCTCTCGTAATGTGATCAGCAATTTCTAGGTCTGTAGCCTAACTCTTGGAATTGTTTTTCCTTATGATTGAGTAGCACTGCCAGTGAACTATTGTGAACTGTTCCATTCATAGTCGCATGAAAGTATTAATTACGTTCTTCTTTCTTCTCTTTCTCATCTTTTTCCATTCTTTTTTATATTAAGAAAACCTCTGACGTGTGTAGAGACTTTCTTGTTCTTCTGGTACGTTATTCCAATGTCTAAGAATTGTGACCGACTAAGGAATAAATTATGTCCTGCCTGCTGGCACTGTTGTGTGTTGAGGCCATGAAAGATTCATGCATTTAAGGCACAATTTAAGATGATCGAATAAGTTCGTAGCAATGAATAATTCTGCAGGACAATAACACATCGAAAGTAGCATAAGCACTGCTTGTTCTATCAAGTTACACACGTGGCGACTCAGTCGTTGTCACACCTGTAACCATATTCAGGAGCCAGCGGTTCCAAATCTTGATTCGAATGAGGTTTTATTGTTTTCCTTAGCCCTTCCCAGCCCTGGGATAGTATCTAAAATTGATTTTTGACTGCATCCTTTCAAATCCCTTTCCATGTCTTAAATTGATTTCACGCCGTTGTGGTGGAGGTGGTGGTCGTAGTGATGATGATGATGATGATGATGATGATAATAATAATAATAATAACAATTTATCAGTTTTTCTGTGTTAACATTGGTTGTCGGTTCTCAGTCGCTTTTCGCCATAGTTGCTGGTTATTGTTTCGCCAGATGATAAATTCCTCCGCTTCATAACCCTTTCTACTTTCCCTTTCCACTATGCTTGGGGTTGTCCTCGTCCTCCAAGTGACCATGTCATTTTTCGCTTAGGCCATCTGTTATCTTCCGTGGGTACTACGTGTCCATAGCATTTAATAATAATAATAATAATAATAATAATAATAATGTAGGAAAAAACACCGTTAATCGCAACTAAGAATATTTATTCTATATAAGAGAAACTTTCTTTTACAACATATTTCGGCCGAAATGGACCTTCATCAGTTAATAAATAATATCGAAATATACTGATAAGAATTCCTGCACTGTAAGTTGTTTGATTTGCATGATATCTCGTTTTACAATTAACCATTTCATACTGAAGGGTAATTTATGGTGTCTATAGTTGTATTGCAGGTTGCAACAGACTGGGTAATTTTCCTCTGAGCAGTCTGTCGACTTTGAATGGTGGCAATCGAAGTACGTGGTGATAGTTGAATGGTGAATTGTGGGATGTTCAGGTTTTGCGCGGTCCTGGACGAAGAAAAGTGTTATACACTAATTATGCCATTATTTTACGGTGTGTAGTCTGATCTATTGGAAGTAACTCCAAACAAACGAGGAATTGGTCTTCGACCGTTTAGTGGGGAGTTACATCCATTTAGCAGAAATGAACAGTAAGATTTTGCTAACTTTCACAGAGACATTCATGTTGACGCTGTGGGCATTGTAAGGTAGATTACTGACTGAACAGACGTAATATCCTTTTGACGTTCAGGTGACCGTGCATCGTGATAAATTCTTATATTAAAACCAACTAGATGCACCAATTTCTCAAATTTATTTTTGGAATAAAACTCTACATGTTTCGGACAGTTCCTTCGTCCATCATCAGGAGTTTTTCATTGTACACACAGCAGTGGTATATGTCATACAGGTTTGCTCGCAAGATGTATAACATATACCATTGCTGTGTGTTCAGTGAAAAACTCCTTATGATGGACAGAGGAACTGTCCGAAACATGTAGAGTTTTATTCCAAAAATGTACTTGAGAAATTAGTGCATCTAGTTGGTTTTATTATAAGAAGTAATATCCTTCTTGGCATATCCGATGTGACAGACAAAAGAATTGCCAGTAAGGTATCGCTCACAGTCCCAGGCCACACCTTGCCGTCTCCTCCGCACCTAATTCCACGCTAACATCCATCACATACTGCTACATTGAAATCCTTTCAGACTGGAACCAGAAGGTGGTTTCTACAGAGACTCCGTTACACACCGGCATGATCCGATCAGAGTCGCCGCACCTGCAGGGAACACGTACTCATGGAAACAGCAGGGTTACACCCATTGCAGTGTGTCGTGTCTCGGAGGTGAGTCGTGTTATTGTCTTCCGGATTATGACATCATGTGGTGTTGTATCCAGAAGACAGAGGCAATACGTTGCCTAAAAATGTGCTTGCCACTCGCACCCCACCAGGCTACACTCTGTCAAAACCCAGAATATTACCATATAAATTTTCACCACCATGAACCTCAAGAGTTTTTTGTATGCAGATGGTTCGTGAGAGAGAGCCACTTGGCCGTAGTGTCAATTGTTCTTATATCTGACGATAGAAGCTTATTATTTTCATCATTATTATTATTATTATTATTTGTTACACTTTTATTTAAAGTATTTACAATTATATACACAAACCAAACTATGTTTCTGGATGTATCATAATGCAGCTATTTCGTGATTGCAACATATGTTAGATGTAATGATATTTCCCATGATATACATTTTGTGCGTTTTACGTTAGTACTTTCTGGTGTAAGTATGTATGTAATGTATTATTGTTATTATTATTATTATTGTTATCATAATCATTTCATTCTTACTATTCTTGTAGTTGCCGCACCTCTTTTGGTTTTTTAATTAAAATACAAGATTTGAAATAGTGTATGTTTAGGAGCTATGTTCTGCCCCTGTACCCAGATAAAACACACAAAAAGGGATACACTTAGTGCATAAAGGCCGTTTAACATAATTGATATTCATCAATAAGTTTAATCAAAATTTAGAAATAAAATTATAAGTTTGTATTTTAAACCAGACGGACGAAGAACCCCAGAACTTGTTCAAAATTTAAGTTGGCAGGTTCCTTTATGATCCTGTTACAGAAGTGTCATGTAAAGTAAGTATCGCCTATGGCTACACAGCAGCATGCAGGTACGCTGGCACTCTATGTACAAGTCAGATGGAGCTGTCGACAGTGGATACTTCAGTTCTGCTTGATGTGCGATGACTGAAAACTGGAAATTCAGTTCAGGAAAGTTGTGTTAGAGTTTTGCTAAGTTATGAAACCGTTACATGCCGAGATGTGCAGCAAAACGGTATTCTATAGCTCTCTGTTCTAATGCGAAGTTAAGATGAACTTCAGAGATGATGAAAACTTGAAACTCGAACTGTTAAGAGATGGCAAGGAAACTTTAAATTCGTTGGCACTATTCAACTCCAACGGCTTAGAGGCTTCCTCGAATACAGACCTACTTAATACTTTCATAATGTTCGCTTTGTTATTATCTTCTAATTAGACGCATGTGCGCAAATTGGTCTCGTTCTTGCTTTTCTTGTGTAACTGTATGCACTGTTTCACTGTTTTGGTGATTCATTTTAATTTATTATGCATTATCTTTTAATTAACACCATATTTACATACTTAAATGTCTTCTGTACGTTCTTGTAATGTTTCGGGTACGAAGTTTATCTAAACAACATGTAAAACTTAACCTATTTAAGGGCCAGTGATGATTTTAATTCTAAGTTAATGTACTGTTAAACGGCCCATTCTCTACTAAAGTTACCACAGTAATAGCACAGTTCTTGGCATCTAATCCTGGGCCACTGGGATGTTCTGACCATTTAAAACTTGGCCTTTTAAAAGGTTAAGTTCCCATTACACGTAGGCGCTCTGTCTTTCTTACAAAGACGAATCAATTATTGCTCTTCAAGAAAGTAATTGCAGCCCCGAGAAGCAAATGAAAAACAAATACTCTCGCTGGGAAAAATGTTGAGTGTAACGATTAGTCTACTCAACTGCCGTCCAGGAAGGAGGAGTTTAAAGTTTAGGGTGCCCTTAAGTACGTTCACGACTGTACGGTGAACCGAGGCGGCAGTATATGAAGAATTAAGGTCTGTGCAGTGCACCGAAGCCGGAACTGAAGGGTTAAATGGGTGGTAGATATAGATACGATTGTGTTTTGCAGGGTGAACTGATCAAAACAGGTAAGAGTGTGTTTAATGTTGGAACTGGATGGTTAGAAAACTACTTTCCGTTTCAGGCGCATTGCCGCTTTCGCAAATTTGCGAGGAACGACTATTATTTGTCGGTCCGCATGAAACAACTCAGCTGAAGCTGGGCGGATTTTCATAAAACTTGATATTTGAGTATTTTTCGAAAATCTGTCTATAAAATTCGAGTTTCGTTAAAATTTGACGAGAACCACGGATACTTCACTTGAATACCTGCGTGCTTTTATGATAATATCTCGCTGAATTCTTAGAATGAGAAATGTTTCAGACAAAAGTCGTAGAGGAAATCAAAACACATTTTATATTCAGTAAACTTTTTCCCAAAAATCGTGCCGTTTATGAGATAATGTGGAAAAATATTGTACAACGGGGTTGGCCACAGATGACAATATCGCACATGCGTATTGCATGCTGGATGCCTAAGGCTATACACACACACTCATAATGTAATAAATATTGCTTTCCCACGGCGACAATGGTTGGACGAACGCGCCTCAATATTACGTTATACTGCGTTGTGTCTTGCTAACACCTTTAAATATTAAAAGATAAAAACAGTATACGCCAAACACATAATTTATTTATGTGTTTGGCGTATACCGTTTTTATCTTTTAATATTTAAACTCTTAACACATCAGGAGTACTTCAACCAAACTTATTAACATCGCTTTCTTCGTGCAGGGGTCCAGGAGTCGCTTATCCTCTGCGTGCGGGATGGCGACCAGAAGCCTTCGGCGCCTTACCTGTGCCCCCAGGACGCGCGTCCTGAGGCTTTGATCCGCACCTGTAATGACCATCCATGCCCACCGCGATGGAACTACTCCGACTTCCAGCCTTGTACGAAGTCCTGCGGTGTGGGGTTCCAGACCCGCGAGGTTAACTGTATTCATGAAGTGACGAGAGGTGGCACCAACACGGTCATAGTACCCAACAACATGTGCCCACAGCCACCTCCCATCGACCGTCAATACTGCAATGTGCTGGACTGCCCCATCCGTTGGCACACCACCGAGTGGACCAAGGTGCGTACTGGGATCCAGTGACTGGCTGCCCACATGAAGATTTTTGTGTTTTATTCAGTGTGCGAAAGTGATCGGCTAGAACCTTATAATCGACCACAACCACCTCTTTATACTGTCTCATCTCATAATTCACAGTCAACCTTCCATTTCACTCTACACGCAACCTTAGGGTAGGAAGTTCAGAAAGCATAAGTGGGTGTACAAAGATACAAGCTGCTCAGCGTCATGGTTGAGTGGGTAATATTGATTCTTCATAATTGGAGGTCCCAGGTTCAAATCTCAGTCTACAGGCCAAGTACCTTGACGGATATTTCTTGTTGTTTCTACACTCCATCCTAGCAAATATTAGGTTAGCACCTGAAGGTACACAGTGAACACTTCCTTCCACTTTCTTTGCAATCCAGTGCACACAAATTGTGTTAAGATGTCCATGTCAATACATGTCCTTATTGCTACGTGTCCGTAGCTCTCTGTTCCCAAGGTGTGGGGCTAGGATTATTATAGGTTTAAGGAGCAGGCATACTGGAGCCTTCCTCTCAGCACAGCCACTCGACCATTAATGTTCAGCATGTTTATCGGTGTTCAATTCTCTCACATAAGTTTGTGTTCTGTCTGATGATGACTGATCAGTTGCTAAATCAGGTATTGCACGACGTGAATTCTTAATATCAGCCTTCTCGACATCATTTAAATTGTGATAAGTTGATGTCATGTAAATACTGCACACTGTTCCAGCTCATGTTTATCTTATAATTGCAACTACTAAAATTAAAACGTTCATGGATATGGCGTTGAGAACAGCTAGGTAAAAATGGTTACCAAAGTGTCAGCGTTTGAAATGTTATGAAAGTTAAATACACGATGTCCTCCATTAAACCCCCTCTGGACAGCAGGTAGTGCATCCCGGCCCTGCACGTAGCTGTCGCTGTCTTCCCACCACTCGGCCTAGCTGTGCTAACCCAACACACAACGTCTGGGCAGGGCACAGCCTGCTCCCTTTTTGCAGAGCTTAAAGTCCGTCCCAAGTATTTTTATTTAGAATGATTTCAGCCATAATCTTTTAAAGAATTTAATACCTCCACGAAAAAAAAATTCAGATATTAAATTATTTTTTTCTGAAAATTTCTGGGAGGATTGCAGCCACACCGCCCTTAAGGACGAGCCACCCCTGGTGTACATAATGGTAATTTCCCTTAAGACCGTGTGTCCATACAGCTGTACATGTATAATACTGTGTGTTCTTAATGCTGCGTGTACAGTGCTCCAAGAGCTGTGGTGGGGGAATAAAGACGCGCGTCGTAGAGTGCAAACAAGTGATGGCCCTAAACCATCTGATACTGCGCTCACCTTCCAAGTGCCCTGCTAGTAAACCCGCGGACAAGAAACCCTGCAACACACGATCCTGTGTCTTGGAGTCAGACCGGCCACATATAGCCACCTCCAACCACTCTTATGTGCAACAAAACCCTTCCAAGAAGAAAGTGACACTCAAGATTGGTGGTCAGGCCACTGTCTTCTGGGGCACACAGATAAAGATTAAGTGCCCAGTAAAGCGGTTCAACAGGTAATGCAAAACCTCAACATGTCTATTTATTACACTTTGTACTAAGGGTATATTGTCCCAGCAGCAGTAAGTGTGGGGCAACAATATTATGTTAAAATAGTCTATAGTCAGAATATGTCAATAGTATATATATGTATATACTTGCATGCATACGAATATAAGAATTTTGTGTTTTGGGGTGTTTGGTTTTGGGATAGAATACTTTAGTTTGTCTCAGGCACAGCAAATCTTAATTACAGCTCTCCAAACAGGTGGCTGATGCAAATATTATATTTAAATAGGAAATTTTTGGAAATTTCTTGTTTTATGCTTATAGGACTAAAATACAGTGGGCAAAAGACCACAATTTCATCAGTAACTCAAAGAAATATAAGATTTCGAAGAAAGGAGCTCTCCGCATTCAAGATGTGACACACAGGGATGGAGGAATTTACACTTGCCTGGGTAAGTAGTTGATTTAAACCTGGTTACTGTGTTTCCCGCCCAATGTAACGTCATACAGAACTCTGCATTTTGCCCATGGTGTGTGTTTACCAACATGTTTTGTATGATTCTGGGAATAAACTGGTGATTTCCCTGAATTAAGTACAGGTATCCCATGCTATAGCACACTTTACTTACTGCTGCTTCACTATACCACTCTTTGCAAGGGATTTTTCTTTTTAATTTTTTGCAGAAATGTTATGCAGTCATATTATTTTCCTAGTGCTTGCATTTGTGTTAACAGCCATCTAGGCGAGTTGACTGGTGGCAAGGCACAGCCATTTAGTTTAAGCAGCTGATTAGCAGCTGGAAGAGTTGAGTGTGGGTTAAGAACATGCTTGTGAAGGTAGGAACCGGGAGATAGGATTCCAGTGCGTTTCCTTAAATCTTTTTTGTGCCCAAGGGGGACAGTGTGGTATAAGTTGCGTCCCCTCTTGTGTATTTAGTGTACTGTTGTTATTTTTTTTTTCGTATTCTCTTGGGCATAATTATACATGATGAGTCAAAAGTGCGAAAAACCCTTATGTGAAGAGGCACAGGAAAAGCTTGTCATTAACAGTGAAGTGGAATGTGTTGAGACATATTGAAGCAAGGTAACAAGAGCTTTATGTTTGTAAAGTGTCAGACTGAGGGGGATCGACAGTATGATCTATTTTGGAAAATAAAGACAAAATCAAGCAAAGTGGGAAGGTATCAACTTCAATGAGAGCTTCAAAATTAGACAGTAGGATACTTTGTTTACTTCTAATTGTTAATCTGATTTCAGTAATGAAATGTACCTGACATTGGGGGAATTATCACTGAAATGTAAGCTGAAACAACAAATTAAATCTATGGACATTAATTCTTATGAGCAAACTTCCCTCACTTAGCCTGTTTCAATCAGCACTCTGTTCTTCTGGAACCAGTTCAGAGTGTTAAGTGAGGGATGCCAGTTGTTAGTTTTTGGTAATGTAGAAAGAACTTTCTGTGCGGTTGGGACTGTAATTTTAAGTATTTTTTGCCCTAATAGTCACCCACCATCAGGTCTGATACCAGCATAAACACACACATCTTTAAAAATTACATTCATTGTGTTAAACAATGGAGATAATCGATTTTTTTTGTTACATTTTTTTGGGGGTTTCGTTACTAATGCTGTGTAAATGGCTCAAGCTCTCTAATGGCTTTTTACGAATGTGGTATGTGTGCTTCTATCAGTCCTGATGCTGGTTGATCGGTAGGCTGATAAAAACACATAGTCTGGATAACAAGTAGATGTCATGCAAAGAAGCTGTGTCCAAAAGAACATTCTCATTTGAATTATCAACTCACCACTCACCGATGGTATGTATAATACTACCTAAATTAAGGACTTGACAGGTGTTGCCTCTGGAGGCATAACATGAACTAGCTAATGAATTGATTAAATTATTGATATGCAAGGGAAATACAACTACAATAAAAATCTCAATAATTTTGACTCCAGGAAGTTTATTATGGTATTTCTGGCAAGCAGTGGAACTTTCTTGAAACCAATGGGACATTTTTTCTGCAGCTGGACAGTCTTCAGCTGACCTCATGTTGACAGTGAAAGCTCGGCCGGGTGAGTTCCCCAGTTCAGAGGAGATTGAGCGACAGAATGCGCCTCGCATGCTGGACAGGACAAGTTTTGAGGATGCAAACATGGAAAGTAATGGTAATTATAACTATTCAGGGGGCTTACAGCAACAGAGTGCCATTAATCCAAAATGTAATGTAACTAATCGTTATCGTCATCAGTTGGTGTTTACACCAGGGTCTGTTGTCTTGTGACAGAGCCTTCTGTCTCTTCTGTACCTTCCGTAATTATTTCTGTTATATTTCAATCCCCTTTTCTTGGCCTCCAACATGGTCATTTATTCAAAATTTTTATTTCTCATGGTCATCAATGCTGATGCATTTTTAATCCCACAGTGAAACACACGCATATGTTCAAACACTGTTTATACTCTCAAAGAATTACATTGTCAGTTTTCTTCTGTCATTCACCTCTTCTTTCTGTCGCAGAAATCAATTTTAAAATTCTGTTTTTCTCTCGTATTTCATTCTTGTCCATAATTTTAATGCATTAATTTTCAATTGTGTCTTGTTCATAGACATTTAATAAAATTTAGACTACATGAACTTAGAACCTTTATTTTGTATGCCTCTTATGGGATAGCCACTGGCTTAGTCAAAGTCCCGTGTTTAATTAACTAACTCCATTGAGCAGAATCCTTCCTGAGAGACTAGCAGGCCTTTAGCTAGTCAAGAAATTCCCTGCATTTTGTGGAACTCAAAGGTTCGTTACTGCATTCACAAGTGTCAGCCACCTATCCCTATCCTGAGCCACAGCAATCCAATCTGTGCCTCCCATCACAGTTCTGTGTTTTTGACATTAATTACATTCTCACTATATTCAGTAGCACTTAGAACAAGGGTAATCTTACTGTTGAAGGACCAAGCCATGGGCATCATCCCTTCCAGCCAGGAATTGATGATCTGAGCCATGAGTTGCGACCGGAAAGCAACCCCCTGTCCTCAATGCCCAAGAAACAAACAGGAAAAATGCACACCTCACCGCCCTCTACCCCACTACCAGAGGTAAGTGAGAATCAGGTGGGCTTCTGGGCACTGCCAGTCACATTGTTAGTGAAAGACCAGGTACAGGTACTAAGGATTACCCCAGTGGACACACATTTGTGTCTCTGTGATCATTTCATGTTGCATAAACAGTAGAGTTGCAATTGTCTATATATGAACTATTTATTGTTTGTCTTCTGTTGAACTGTCTGCCACATGGACACAGGCTTCGTCGCAATTATTCATGACTTAAAGCTGTCACAAACTGTGTGAAAACTTTGAAGATTTCAGAACGTAAGGTGCTGGAATATTCTGCAGGAGCACATGGCCTTCTTTGAAGGTGGCATGGATAAGTATCTGAAAAGCAAAGAGTATTCAAAAGAATTTAAGAAAATTACAGTTTTATTGTGAGTTTTGAAAAGTAATTGCACCATACAGTATATGTTAGTTAAGAGTTGAAACTGGCCTGGGATACATTGTTACATCATTGCATTGCACAGATGTACAAAGACAGCATTTTTTTCATGTCAATACATCCCAGTCCTGGGCATCAGCCTCCTCCCCATGACTCTATCCTGCCCTTCATGTCACTAGCCCGTGTTACTGGTTCTAAAGGCTTACCTTATGCTGTAGTTACACATACCCTGTTTTTCTGTGTAAACATGCTGCTCTTTAATTTGTTTGGTCTAGTGGTCCACTGGGCCCACAAGTGTCATAATGAGTTATCTTCATTTGGGTCTTGAGCAGTTCTTGCAACACCTTTCCATGGCTCTTGCTCATATCGTAGAGATCGGATTATTCATCATTTATCCTGTATTTGCAAATGAATTTGTTTCCGTCCCACATGTGCTGATTCATTTGATTCTTCACCCCAGCATATGCTACAGTTGATAAATGTGTACAATAAACATCATTAATGGCACACATCCACCCTTTTGAGTGTTTCCACCCATAAATACTTGTGCAGGCAGTTTTAGAGAGGCTTGCTGCCTCTATATGCAGAGTAGTTCACTCTTCTTGGATTACCCGGAAGATGTAGGCATCAAGTCTCATCCAAAACTTTGGTAACTTTTTACCAATCACAGTGGCATCATATCCCAAAAGATTTGACCATTCATTGTGATGAACTTGTTATTGATACAGAAGCATCAGGTTTCATATTATTATCATTCTAATTCTAACCATGTGGGTTTAAAGTGCTTCCATTTTTGTTGAGATTGTTCCTTGTTAATTGTTACACTGTGAAAAACATGAAACCTATACCGATTTCTGTTATCATAAGCTAAGTTTTATTCGTAAATGATCACAACTTTTTTCAGTTCTTTAATTGATCATTTCTGTACTCATTCTTTTCATTTAACTCACTGAAGTCTGAAATTCATCCAAATTATAAAATTTGTCACAGAAAACACATCATGTCTTTGTTACACAAACAAACCAATTAATGCTGTTTGAGGAAAAGATCATTGTTTGTTCTGAGAACTGTCTGAAATATAACACACTGTGTGGAAATATGTGTAGTTTTTAATATTAGAGCATGTGGCACCTGAAGTGACCAGTGCCCTTTAAAGTGTTACATGTTATTTAAATACATAAAGCCTGTGTTTTGAACATAAAAGATTAATTACAAAAACCTGCAGACCCGTTTGTATGCATACTGAGGGAGACAGTCACACCACCCATTAACACAGTACAGAAAACACCAAATTTATTCCCCCTTAAAAGTTATTAAGAAAATCCTTAGTGTCTGTGACCTCAGATATTTTTGTTCACAAAACAGTTCAAAATAATGAAGTTACATTATGTAACACTTTATCAGTATCAAATGTTGGTGTTATTGCTATGTAGTTACTAATGTAATTCATTTTATGCTGTCATGTTAACCTGATGCAAATTGTGGTTTTATGATGGTGTTTGTTGACTTCAGTTTTTTTGGTGCTTAGTGTGTGCCTGTTATATAATAATTCTGTTTCTGAATGAGCATTTTACATTGAATTTTAATGTTGCAGAAAGTAGAACTTTAAAAGTAAGGCCTTCTTGTGGCCAACACTAATATAATTCTCCTGACAAATTATGTTGCACTTATTTTCTGAATATTGAAATAAGTGTGACTTATATAACTTCCATTAAAAAATTCTGTGGCCCATTTTGGAAATCAGCAAGATTTATATTTATTATGCACACACAGCACACATGTAAGTACACGCAAATGATTTTAAAATCAATAAGGTATATGTATTTTAAAGCTGTAAGAACTTGCTTTTGCATACTTAAGGGTACATGAATTAAAAGTAATCCTAAAGTGAGGAGTAAATAATAAATTAAGAAAGAATGCTGACCAAATTAAAACACGTTACATTTAAAATGTGCGCTATGCTTAACATAGCTTCATCATGTCATGGAATAATTAATATTTTACTTGGGTTCAACTGATGTAAATGTATTTGTGTTCCAGCAGATGTATTTGTATTTGTGTCTGTTGTTTTTTGTGTTCTCTGGCAAATTAGTATTTGTGGTTCAGCTGGTGCAGATATTTGTGTTTCAGCTGACAGATATGTTTTGTGTTTCAGCGAGTCATATTACGTGAAGCACATCGGAGTGGGGCTCCGCTCTATCTTTCACAAGCTGCTGTCATGGGTTTAATTGCTTGCGGGCACATTTTTCTCTTTAGACGTTGTTATGTAGTAAGGTGTGGATTGCCCTTATCAATGCATGAAATATTTCTATATATTTGTAGAGTTCTGGTTGCAGAAAATGGGGCTTCAGTGTGCAGAAATATTTGTGCTTAGAGTAATAGTGTGTGCACACAAAATAGTGTCAGCACTACAGAGTTGTGTTTGCCAGGATTGTGTATGAATGTTATTATGACATAATGTTTGCAGTCAGATTTACTTTTCTATTTCTGCCCTTTGGTAAACAACTTTGTGTAAATAAAAATGTCATAGTTAACAAATTGAATAATATGTATATTTTTTTGTTTGATTGGAATACTCAGTTTGCTTGAAGATACTTGACAATATTTGCTAATGTGTTCACAAAATAAGTTTTTCCTATGGCAGTCTACCTAGACAAAGAATGAATAGGTATTATGTTATATCATATGACTGCATGATCAATTAGAAAATTGATGAGAAGGGAATGAAATTGACAGATGTGTCATAGGTAATTATTTGTCATTAAATTGCAGTCACTTCTTTTAAAAAATGTGTAAATAGGCTTCATGTTAGGATGTAGGGATGTTACAAGGAAACAGACAGTAAGTCAATTACAATAATTGCTGGGTATTTGAAATAAATTCTTGTTCTGGTTTGTTAACAGGTAATGAATTTTGCAATTCTTTATCATACTTGATTTTGAGCTTTTGACTCTGTACAGCTCAGCTACTGATTTTGCCATTAAGTAAACAAAAAATAATTAAATGCTTAGTTTTCTGAACTTCTGTCAGTATTTTGTGAACTTGGCACACTACAGCCTCATTTTCCAGAGCAGAGAGGGACTAAAGTGGTGTGTGGTGAACTGCTTGGTTCAAGTATTCTTCGTCACTTGTGTGTTTTGTGTACACACAGGCAGCGGTATCGGATCCTTCTAACAAGCCTGCCGCTGCCCCGGGTGCGGCAATGAGTGGATCTCAGTTTGAGGGCCCTGTGTCCCTTTCGCCCCCCCACTTGTCAGATTCTCTTGGAGATCCCTCCTCCACATCAGCAGGCTCACGTCCCATGCCCCACTTCCAGAAGCTTCTAGCTAACCTGCAGGTGAGCTCCCCTTCCCCCACTGTGCCCACAACCCCATGTCTTGCTTGAGACACGTCACACTCTGTTTCATATAATGTCTGTAAAGCTTGCTGAATGTTATCATATTACACTGTGCAGAGTCTGACACTGAAACAGCTAGTGGTGTTCTTATTGTTGCTCTATATATTGTGCTCAAGTCAGCTGAATAATCGCAGAATGCCTCCTGAAGTACTGCAGGACTAAGACCATACTTCCAGTTACTTAACTAGAGTGGATTGCAAGCACCTAATTCAAACACTTTGTGAACTTGGTAAAAGACTGAATGGTTAGTGGCAGAAATGTGAAGGTAAGGAAAACTGTCCATGTGCGCAATGAAATGTCACCCTGTGAAACTGTGTCTGAAGTAGATGTACAGCTCTGGCCACTTTGAACCAGGTAAAGATCTCTCAATACTGAATGCATAAGAATCTGGCTAGGCAGCAGAGTCTGTTTATATGCAGCAGAGAACAGAATCATCTCTGTCACTGGCAGGAAGTGAACCAAAATTTCCTGCTTGTTCAGCCTATGGGAGAGTTATTGTATCTGGCTCCTTGATTGTTTGAGGCCTCCATTTACATAACCATTATTGATTTCCTGAGAATTGGGACATTAATTAATTTCTTTCCTGTGATGAATTTTTGCAAGACAAAAGACAGACAAAAAAATTCCTGTGTATGGTATTTTGACCTGTTGCTAAGCATATCCATATTCGTCTTCTGCATTTTCATTTCTCATAGGGCACTATTCTGTTGTATATATTTGTATGTTATCAAATCTGGGCTTGCTTCAGATTACAAAAAATTGAATAAAGAAATTTTAATTGAGTTCAAAATTATGTGATCTCATTTTGGCATAAAATTTTCACTTTGAAGTGTGAAGTTATGGGAAGGCGGAAGATATTACAATGATTGTATGGCATTAATTCTGCACCAGTTGCTACACCAGGTAACTTGGGTCTAAAATGATGTTTGAAATAAAGTCCTTAGCTTTTGGTCCAGCAACTGCAAAAATATAGGCCCCTTTTGACATCATGTTTTCAAAAAAAGGTAAGACATTAATGTACAGTAAATGAATGATTTGCTGATTTTTTTTTGGTCATGATTTTCAAACCCTCAGGTATATGTCTGTCTTAGATTGTAAATTGTTTTTAATTTGTTATAGGTTATACAATTTTCCTTTTGCATGTGTATTTTGTTATGTAACCAGTTCTTCTTAGAAACCACCAAAGAGTAGTAACTGTAGGTAAATACCATGTTACAACTCATTTAGTGGTTGTACTAGTGATTCTTTTCATCGTTTTTGTCCTATTAAAATATGGATCCAGTTTCAAATACATTAATAGTTATAGGAGGACAGGACAAACACTCAAACATAACAATACTACAATTCTAAATTTTCTTTTAAAATAAAGAAAGGTAGTTAGTAGAATATTTTCCAAAAATCTTCTGCCATTCTTTTGTGAAATTGTCAGTGCAAGTGTTAAAAGGACATGATTTGTATCTCTTACTTGTTATTTATGCCAATAAGCTTATATGAATTTGGTAAAATTTTAGTGTACTAAGATTATTTTGTCTTGGATGTCACAACATAGAAGACAATAATTATACCGTGAGAATTTAGAACTTTGTGTCTGCAACAGGCCAACCCCTATCAAGTGTAGTTGTACCGAGTGTGGGTATGTGTCATTGAATGTGATCAAGTGAACAGTAACCTCTGCATCTACAATGAGTGGATAGAATGAGGTCAAGACTAAGTAAGGAAGAAAGAATTTAGAACCTCGTTACAAACTTTGTAATCTACAGGTGATCTAAAATCACTGGTAGCAATTATAAATTAAATTGCTGTACTAAAGGTGTTTTTATTTCAATAACACCAGCATACAGTACTTATTGCTATGTGAGAGGGAACACTTCAATTGTATTAAAATTCTGTCTGTTGCTTAATTCTGTAGGATACTGATGATGGTATTACCACATTTGGAATTATTTAGTGTATGGACTTTGTGCATTGTTTCATGTCAACAATACAAACATTATGTTTCTGGAATAGAATTATTCCCTGTCCTCAGGCTGAAAACCAGATGGATGTATACTCATTTGTGGGTAACAGACAAAGGTGCCCTTGTTGCCCATAGGTTAAGAAAGCTTTACTTATTGAACCTGATATTGAAAGTGAATGCAGATGTTTTAAGCTAATTTTTAACCCAAGGTTGGTGACCAATACTGTACCTAAAACTTAATGTCTTTTATTTCTAACATGGGACAATGGCAAAATCCATAAAGTAAATGACTCCATGTGTTGGTTGAAAACATTGTGAGATGATCTGAAAAAAATACCTTTTAATTTGAAGTTATAGGCCTCTTCTTGTTTTACTTCCTTTCATTTTTTAAAATTTAAGATGCATATATCATTAAAAAAGTATTTTCTTACATAAATATTGGTATTTTGCTTTGGAAATATATGAGATATTATACCCCAAATTTGTGATAACAGCACAATAATGACCTTATTTGATCATCAAGTTTATATTGTTTGTAACAAATTGCCTTATACATTACTTGATTTGATTAAATATATATTGTAGGGACTTATTTTTGTAAATGTGATAAATGTCACTAGTAACTTCCTATTGGTTCACTGATTTTATAAAACTTTAATGTATGGTGAACAATGTGTGCATTAGATTAGATGCATGTCTCCAAGTTGAAGGAAGATATTTCCTGCCCCATCTTTAAATATGGTGAGTAAAACCTTAATTTTAATTGCAACACAATGAATGAAAATGCATGGGTCCTGACTGATAGCAGATTGGGAGACTGATGAGAGCTGCACTGCATGCCATCACACAGAACAGTCTGAGTGAAAAATGGTGGGAGCTGTCAGGTAGAATATTGTCCCTATATATTCACATGCAAATGGTTCATGCTCCAAAGCAAGCAGTAATTGAAAAAGGAATGTGAATATATTTTTTACTTTATAAAAATTTTCTTGCACTTGTCTTTGAATGCTTTTCTATGATGTCCTGACAGTAGTGACTGCAGTTTAGCTGCTTTAAACTCTATGGCAAGGATCATAGTGCATCTGCTGTAGTGCTTGTAAATGATATGAATGTAAAAAACCTAACTTCTGTGTTTTAGATGTTGTGACACAGGAACACATTACGTTGATGTACTTTTATGTGATTTAACACTATAAAAGCATTACTGTATCGTAATTGTAGGTGATAAGATAGATTGTAATGTATGGTGGTGTAGCTGTAGGCATAATTCTTGCAGAGAAACATGACAGCAATATCATTCCAGGTGATATTATTTTAGAAATACAATATATTGGTGCAGTTACTTGTGATACTATTTTAGAAAACAACAAAAATGTGTTTCTGAGTATTGATTCCAAATTTTAATGCAGTTCTTCCTTTTGTATTAATGCTTTCAAGTCAAACATATTTCTGCACATTCTTTGTAACAACAGTCAGTCAAATGTAGTACCAGTGTTATATTTTGTTCAGCCCAGTTTTGCCCTATTTTAAGGCTGTGTCCCTGTTCCTTTGTTAAATTGCATTTACCTGAGAGTATTTTATATTTGTTTAGATTTGTGGCATTCAACACTTTAAGAGTGGTTATTTTTAATCTTAACATAATATTCAATGAAATGTGAGCACCACAGTAGTGACTTTAATGTCATTTGCATTGCCATTTATTGCTACCATATTCTGCTCCTCTCTGTAACTACTACATTATCTGACTCTTAAGATACATTAGGACAGAACAGCAGTGTTAACTTTGTATGTATGAGAATGCCTCTCATTACTGGCAGTACAATTGTTGTAGAACATTAATAGTTTTTAAAGTGCCACATTAGAAAATTTGAGGACCACCAAAAGACCATTTTCTCTTCACTCTTCCAAATTTACAGCTCTTTTTCCTTCCCTCAAATTTGTTATTCCTTTGGCAGGTTGTGTATATGTTTTTCTGCCCACTAAACCATTTTGTGCCACAACAGATGGAATTAATTCTTCAGAGTATAGAATATTTCACCCCCTGCCCTCAATATTTCACCCCCGTTCTCAACATGTAACATGTAAATTTATTTATTTTTATATTAGTTTAGTCCTTTGTGTCTTTTTTTTAACATCCATAATTTGTTTTCAGAGGCAGTTGGCTGTAGTGACTGAAGTTTTTGTGGTTTTCCTCAGTCTTTGCAAACAAGCTTAACGACATTTCATAAGTTAGGCCATGACTGTTTCATTCTGCATTCTTTTTTAATTGATTTTCATGAATTATCTTGCAATTCAAAGCAGTAATATATGAGCTGTTGACACTGTCTTTAATAAACCTTGAATAAACAAGCATCCAATCCCAAAAGGCCTTGCTGCCATTTGCATAACACTGGGTACACCCATGTTGCACTCTTTCTCTGACATGCACATCCATTTTGCACTGCCATCATCTGCCTATATGTACGAATTACTGCAGCTTAGCCAGTACTTGACAATTTGAATCATTCTGATGCATACCTTGCCTTTGTTGTATGTCATGAAATATCTTAGAACTATACCAGTGTGGCATTGTGGCATGAATATCTATAGGTTGCTGCTTCCCATCTAACTTAACTGTATGTACATGTACATATGCTGTATATGTTGCCATGTATAGACTTTGTAGAAAAAGTGTTTTTCAGAGTCTGTATGGTTACCTTAGTCATATTCAAGATTCATATAAATCAGAAATTAACAAACGTGAAACAGTGTGCAGCTGAGAAAATGATGTAAACATGGGTTGTGCTAAGTACGTCATCACATAAGTGTCTCTTCCATATATTGTTGCCACTATATGTGGGGTAAACATATGCAGAGAAAACATCAGACTACATCCTTTTGGATATATAGTTCTTTGAATTGCTACTTGTCAGAAGAATTTTCAGTTTATTTTAGAGTCTTGTACTAGCTTTGAAGAGGCTCAGTTTCATAGCTTCTTACATGAGTGCTTGTTGAAATTCTCTCTTTTGAATTTCTAAACATTCCTCTTGTTGTTCAGAGACTTACATCATGGAAAGTATGTTGTGGGTCTAGCAATACTGAAATACCTGGAAAATGCAGAGCACTAACTTGTATGGATTGTTGCAACTTTTGTTGTCTCTGCAGGTTTAAATTTGCAAACTTAATAACTTGTTATGCTATATTATTCTATGTTTCATTTAGAATTAAAGGAGAATTAGGTATGTTGTATTGCAGGATGGCTCATGATATAATTTTTAAGGCAGTTGGAAGTTGATGTAGACAGAAGCTTAAGTATATATTCAAAAAGTAGTTGAATCGCTGTAGTTCCATCTCCTCCCAAGCTGTTATGTTGGCTACTGCCTGAACTAGTAAAAGTAAGATCCAAAATAACAAAGAGCACAGAATCTTTGGCTGTTTCAGACATTCGGCAACTCCAGGGGCCACCGGATGGTCACTGAGGCAATGGAGCAGGAGCAACGTCATGACCATGACGAGGAAGAAGACACCACAGAGGACAGCTTTGGTGCCACAGTCATTCTGGGCAAAGGTGAGTACCTTCTTTACATCTATGTAGATTGATCTTCATTTTCCCATTTTTGACATCTAAGTAACTGTGTTGAGGGGACTTATCTTGAGAAGTTAGTGGCCCTTCAACCCCTAAAGAATTACCTTAATTTAATAGAAACTGATAGTTCATTATGGTATTCTCAGACACCTGCCACTGGACCCTTTCCTGGGCCAGACAAATCCCATTCATAACATTCCACTCTTTTTTTAAGGTTAATTTCTATACTACTCCATCCATGAGTAGGTCTACCAAGATGTCATTATTCTTCAGGTTTGTCTGGCCAAAAATGTTTCCATAATTTTTATGCTGCCCATATTTTGTTCAGTTTGGTTTGGTTGTGTGCTACATGTCCTGCCCATTGTGTACTCCATGATTCTATGATTCTAATAATATTGTCTGAAGAACCCCAATCACACAGCTCCTCATTAGGCAGTTTTCTACTATTCCCTGTCACTTCCTCATAGTTTCAGTTATGTGTTTTATCAAGCACGCTTGATCCACATCCTTCCCTTAGTGTGAGAGAGACCGTATTTTGCCAACTGCTCTACTATGTTCATTGTAATTTGCCTCCCTAGTTATCTTTTTTCATTTTTGGTTTATGACCTGCAGGTGCTACACAACATTGGATGCTAGAAATATAAGAATGATACCATGTCAAGGTAAAATTGTCCCTGTGTTTAATTAAGCACCTGGCCACAAGGATGTATGGGGGAATGGAAGTATAGTTCTTTCATCTTTCTGAACCTCAGCACATCATGGCTGCTTTAACACTCGGAAAAGTTCCCCCAGCACCCATTGGTTAGGATGCTGAGGGGGGCCTCAGATGTTGTTGTGTACAGTACAGCAAAGAAAAATTTCTTCCCCTAAGCCAGCCCTAGCCTAATCCCTACACTGACTGGGCTAAAATTTGCATATTGAGTACCAGAGCTCAGCAAGTCTCACTATAAAATGCAGTATATTGAGAGATTTTTGTTTCTGTCATCTGTAAACATCTGTTTTTTTGAAAGGGATCACATTTTCTGTGCAGGTAGTCCAGAAAACCTCAAGTTTGATTGGATGATAACAGACTGGTCTAAATGCTCACAGTCATGTGGGGGAAGCGGCTTTCAGGTGAGGGTCTGTGCTTGCTATGAGTTGGTATATATCCTGTTGGATGCAGTTGTGATATATATTATCTTGTTGTTAGGTCAGGGCTGCGCACTGCATGGTGCGTCTGCACAACACAACACAGAATGTAGATAGCAATCTGTGTGAAGATGCTGGTCTACCAACACCACCTACTATACAAAAGTGTGGCACAGAGAATTGCCCACGTTGGGTGCCCAGTGAATGGTCACCCTGTGAACAGTCACGTTGTTTCACCTGGAACACAGGTAATCACTTGTCAGTCAGAAATGTCTGTAGTTTGTTGTTGGAAAAACTGACCTTTGGAGTACAGTGGGTTATGCTAAAATGAACGTAATTGGTTCTAGAACCTCGTTCGTTATAACATCTGTTCATTCTAGCATACTGTGAACTATATATATATATACAGGTAATCCGTTCCAGGTCCACAGCCTTGAGTGACGTTACCATCCAACACAGCCATTTAAACAGGAAAAATATAATACAAAATAAAAAATATGTGTTAAAATAATATAGAATTAATTTATTTAACTTTTGTACACTGTACATGTAAATTTGAAAAGCACAAAAAATCTTTCCTTAGTGAAAACAATCAACAGACTTTCCCTAACTGATGCTCTAATCAAAGCAGGAAGGCCTGACATGTCATGCGCACATGCATGCTATGTTGCATGATAGTATTCCTCTGCGTTCATTGTAGCATCTGTGTTTGTTGTAGCATCTTGATTTTATTGATAAAGAATTTTTGTAGTAGCATCGTTCGTTGTAGCATACCCCACTGTATAATGCGACAGTTAATCCATCATAGGTTCCTCAGTGACTGAAAATAATTCTGTCTAGGTGGCCCAGCTGAGTAGATATGCCCCGAACTTTTTATGTGTTGATGGAGACAGAATTAGTTTGTGAAACTCTGTTTTCATTTTTTTTTTACAACGGATGTTGGATAAGTCCAGAGACTGAATGGCTTTCAATATACTCTGAAATTTTTGTTGGAAAAATATGCATGATCTGTGAAGTCTGTGTTGTAGGAATATCAAGTATATATTTCTTTACTATCAAACAAAATTCTTTAAGGACTTTAGAGAAAATGTTTTTGGTAAAACAAGTCATCACTTCCCCCTGCTCCCCATCCAGATTTATTGAGATTAAAATCAAATTAAATTTGTTGAAATTTAAAATGTTATGTTTCATTTGGAAAAGAAAGGACTATAAAATGTTGTGGGCATGTAAAACTGACTAATAGAACAGGTTTCTGAGAATTACATTTTGAAGGAAGACTAAAGCATGACCTAGAACAAGATCCTTCCGCTGGGTACTAGAACACATCAAAGTGATGGGAAAGAGCTGATCAGGAAACAAAAATAAAAAATTAATTGAAGGACTGAAGAGGGTCGAGGCATTTTGTTCATTCATTCATAAAAACAGAAAATGATGCTAGAAAATAAAGAGACAGCACAGGGCATGCAAGAAAAGTCCAAATCAATAACTGTGTCTCACATTTAGAAAGCAGTCTGCTTCATGCAGTGAGAGAGGTCAAAATGTGACCATCAGTTTAAATTTATGCAGTGAAAGTATTGAAAACAGTGCAATGGAGCGCTTTGCAAGCTCCTGTCATCCTTGTCTAGAGTTTTGGGAACTTTTAAATTGAAAGCATAACACAAACCCACAGAAGATGCATGAGTAATAGTAATGTAACATAAGCATAACAAAGGTAAAGAACAGCTCTAGAGTGATACATTGTCTTGCTCTTACTCTGCTAAAGTGTAGTATATAGAATGAGGGGAATTTAGTTTGATGTGTACTGTTGTGTGCTTATGAACACAGTTGGCATGAGCTTGGTGACAAAACACTGACATGTGGAACAGTGATTAAAAAATATGACCTTTTGTTGGGTTTATAAACCATACATATGTCTACACTTTCATTTACTCCTGTCTTCTTCATGGTACTCAAGTAGGGTTTGTTTGCCATGAGGGGAATAAAACATGTAGAATTCTGGGAGGGGGCACAACTACTCCGTTCACTCACTTTTTTTTAGAAATCCCTAGAGATAAACCGGAAATGTATACAAAATTTTGGTTATTTATTTTGAGGCCCAACCAACCTCCTAACTGACTGGTCCAAAGGGCTTTCCTCAGGATTGAAGTACACTGGACATGGCACAGTGTCCTTCCTCATAGATGCAGTAGTTAAGGACTGGTATTAATGTGTACATACACAAGAAGACTGAGGATATAGTACACTTTAGTGCTAGTCTTTTACTTCTTTGTTTCTGCACATTGCATTTTACAAAAGTTTCTAGAAATTAGAATGCTCACATGTATAAATGTAACTGACCTTCTTAGATATGGTAATTTTTTAAATTCCCTTATGTGCACTGTTTTTTATTATCTGACACAGAACTATTACTTGTACTTCTTTGAAAACTGACTGTTGTTATTCTCAATAAAATTATCACTCTTGATGTCAGTATCGTTTGTGTAGGTAGGAAGTTTTGTGTTCAAATGTTTATGTCTGTGCAGCAATGCAGCGACGTGATGTAGACTGTCAGCTTAACAATGGCACAGAGGTGGACTTGCAGCTGTGCAGTGAGGCAGAGAAACCTCCGCAACGGCAGGAGTGCTACAATGACAAGTGTAAGGGCACGTGGAAAGTTGGGGAATGGTCTGAGGTGAGGACAGTGCACTCAAAATGCACATGGGTGGGCGCAGTGCTGTTAATTCTAATTGTAAACCGTTTATTTCTGGCAATAAGGACCTCAAATCCAATATATGTTGTTGTTGTTGTTGTTGTCCTTTGCCTCAGACAGCCCTTAGAGCCAGCTTCTACTTCAAGTAGTATTTTGGTTCACAGAAGTAAGCGTGTTGGTGCTGCCGCAGGTAATGCAGCTTATTGCGACATTTCCCAGAAAGAAATTTTGTGCACATAAATGTCGTCATATTCTTCAAACGGCGGAACATAGCAAATTCTCGCACTGTAACGTAGGCAGATCAATGCTCAGTCAGAAATGAGCACTTTCTATGGCCTTAGTTTAGTTACCTATACAATGCTATACCTCAAGTAGACCATGGTGACTTCATTCACATTCTTTAAAATGTAGAAACTTACTTTGCTGCATAATTTCTTGCAGTCCCTTTTCCTCTCATATGACAACTATTCTTGTTCTTATTCTTGTTTTTCATCTCCTCCTTCTCCTCCTCGTCCTCCTTTTTATTTGCTTTCTTCTTCCTCCTCTTCCAAGTTTTACTTTTATACCTAGCAGTTGATCCTTTCTTCTGTCTTTCCTGCCATAGCTCCCATTCCTCAGTTTTCTCCCATCTCCTGTTTGACACCTTTCCTAACCTGTTGTTCCCATCTGCACACACCTCTGTCCTTCTATATTTCCCTCTCCTTGGTTTCCTCCTATCTTCTCCTTTATACCTTTCCTAACATATTTTTTCCATATCATTATTAGTCTCACTCTTCGGCGTTTTTTTTTTGTTTTCAAAAATTTTTTTGTCTTGTTATTTATTAATTAATTTTCTGTGGTATGAATTTTTAATTCTGTGTAGTTTTTTTTAATTCTCTCACTTCTGGGACTTTTTTTTGTGCTACTTCTTGTATCTAGGTTTGGATCTATAACACCAGCCCTCCCCGTGCCTTGATAATGTGCATAGGAAGAGTTTTATATTTGCCTGCTTCTCATGTCAAAATTCTTGGGCTTACATGTAGTGAACTCTAAACACTGCATTTATGATTGTGAAATCTTGCATTAACCTATGCACTGTATCAGTTTATTGTCCTACTGCAGAATGTCCCTTGTATTACAGCCATCATTCAAACCCATGTCTAGTAGATCTTGGCCCTTATTAAATTGCTTACACACACTGTGCCCATAAATTTCTGGAGGGATCTTACAGGTACAGAGAAAATACAAATCCTCTTGCTTCTTAAGTTATTTAATGGCAGCTTCTCATCATCTGACTTCATATACCATTGATCCAGGAAAGTGGTGCTGGGGTTCACTTCTAGTGACTGAAAGTGACCAACCAGATGCTGAATTGTGGTCAGAGCAGACACTGTGTATACTCTGAGTACCAAGAAGATATGTGAAATATTGGAACTCTTTGTATAAAAAGAGACAACAGGCAAGGGTCTTTCTGCCATTTACTGTCACAACATTAAACATTTAGAAGGAAAGTAACATTATAAACTGACAGAAATGTTAAAGAGGTATAATACATAATACTGTATTAACTAGTAATTGACACTTTCTTGATTCTCTGTAACAAAAACTTTCACAGTTTAAAACATTAGATCATTTGTTTTCTTTTAAATATTTATCAGTTCTTGCTGGCTGCATAGGATATTTCAAATGTGAAGATACTTGAAACTGCCATGGTCTGTTTTAAGATACAAGTGCTGAATGGACTGGTGTAGCAGCAAACTCTAAGACTTGTATTTGGGAGTTGTCTAGTTGGTATCGGCTAGGTCATTGGATATTCATGCGTTTTATTATTCCATGCAGGTACATACCAGAATATTACTTTAAATAAGAAATGACTCCTTCCTTCTAAATACTTTGCAATTCATCAGTCATCCTACCATTTATTACTATATAGTCTGAATTACTAACAGCAGCACACAATAAAACACAGAACAAAGCTACCAGCATTTCACTGGAAGGAATGAGGAAAGTTTTAAAAATTTGCACTTCTTTAATATGGGGACGTACTGGACGTTACACCACAGTGCTCTATCTATGGAATTTGTACACAGGGTATACAGGGAGGAATCGGCTGTAGGTCGGAGAACATTGGTATAGCCAATACCTGTACCCATATTTGAACAGTTGAGGAGGTGATAGTGGGATAGATTTTAAAGAATGAAAGTTGTTATACATTTTTTGATTATCAAATATGTATTTAAAGAAAACAGGAAATTGTAATGTTAACACCTGTACTTAACATCTAATTGGCATAAGACTGACAGAAAGATATTAATTAAACTGTAAAAACTTGTTTCATAGAAATATTCCTTAGAGTTCCAAGTGCTTTAGAGAGGATGAGTTAGTTTGTATATATGGCTTTGGCTGAAGGACAGACCTGCACACTGTATGGATTAAACATTATCTTAAGAAGGTGCAATATGTGGAACTGTATGAAGATTACATTTTTGTCATCATTATCTACACAGCTTTGGATGTAGGTGTATTTGGTTATATTTATGTAAGTTAACCTAACATACTTTCTCCCAGTGTGTGGCAGATTCCTCCTGGTATACTCTGTGTAAGAGACTAGAAATAGATTTATTAATAGCCATAATCAACACTTTTTAGTTGAAATTATGCCGAAAGTTTCGTGATATTGTGTTGTGTAATATAGTACAGCACAGCGGTCACCTCTGTTCCCTAGGAACATGCCTTAGTTGTTCGTACATGCACTTTAGTCTGCACCCTGCTTTCTGGAACTCTTTTTTTTTGTAGTCTTGCTTTCAGATATCACACCACATGCACCTGCATGCATAAAGTACATAGCTGCATTCTATTTGACACTGAGTAAACCTCAGAATGTCATGAATCAGGCTACACTACTCTTACACTGAAGGTCATTATCTACTGTTTGGCACTTATGAAGGCATTATGGTAAGTAGTAATCTACTTTAATTGAGGACATGCCATTGTGCTTCTAGAACACATAAAAACAAAAAGGTCTTTTATCCATCAAATACAACAACTTATTTTCTTTTCATTATTTAAACATAGCTACATGTTCAAACAAAGAAAAAAAAAGAAATGGTTGTGTTCCATGCATAAAAGACTTTTGCTTTTGTAAGTAGTAATCTGCTTTTAGTTTACTTTATGTTTGTATCTGATGGAACTACACCCTGATCTTCTTGACTGTGACACTTGAACTGGACATTATCCATTATCTGATTACAATACCACTTCTTAAAAATACTGCGTTTTGAGAGCTTGCTGTCTCTGATCTCTAAGAGACTGGTTCAATGTGATGGACCCAACAGAAGCAGTTTCATTATTTTAAATTATGTTATCCTACCTGATGATGGAAGCAAAAAATATTTTAATACAATAAATAATATGATGGAGGAAGTTCAGTATTTGTGTCAGTATAACATACTCTTATCACGGACCTTGAGGTTAAACTCTCTACCTTTTCCTTCTACTACTACTATGACTACTACTACTACTACTGCTACTGCCACTGATTGAAATCTGTGTTAATTACAAGCAACATTTATTTACCATTCTGTCCCTGTAAATTTTGCAGTCAGAATCAGTAACAATTATGAATACGAGCACTAAATGACAGTAATAAACAGACCTGGAAGGTGTGAGTGAGTAGGTACTGCAGTGTCCATCTTTGTATAAAACATTTGTAGCATACATTTACATAGCAGCACACCCCAGCTCACATTTTTATTCTGAGAAATACAGTATCTCAGTAGAAGCATTGCTGTCTTCCTGGAACTTTTCCAGCAAGCTTACTCAGCGCACCTTTTCTGGGGTTTGTTTTGTTAAATACTGCAGGTTCTTCCTTCATGGATGAGAGTAATTGGCACTGCAATATGAATGGATTTTGCAATTGCAAAATTAACTGCATGGGGTAGAATCATTCTTGGCTAGCTAACTGCAGCTCAAATATTCTAGAAAATGCCTGCCTTGAATGGAACCAAAAGGTTCATTTTCCTGTTTACGAGAGTCCATAATTGGTCCTAATCCTGTCTACTCCTACCCCCCCTTATTTCTTTAAGATCCATTTGAATATTATCCTTCCATGTAGGTCTGAGTCTACCAAGAGGTCTCTTCCCTTCAGGTTTCTTGACCCATAATGTGTATCCAATTCTAATCTCTCCCATGCATTCCACATTCTCTATCCCTCTCTTCCTCCTTGATGAATGGACAGAATTATGGTGGCTACACTGTATAACAGTACTGCTGAAGTAAGTAAGTAACTAGGTAAATAACTTCATATAATCAGGTAATGCAGTTCTGAACAATGTTTGTTTAAAATTATTTCCTTCTGTGTTTTAAGTTTGTTTTGATCTAGCCTCTTACAGGAGCCAACACTTGTGATATTGAGACCCTCACAAAATGTGTGCAAGCATCTTGAACTACACCTGCATGCATCATGGAGATGGGCTGATATCTCTGTCATATCTGCTGTTACAGTTTACAAAAAGTGAAACATACAAATATTCTGTCTGCTATGTATACATTCATAGCAGAAATTTTATAGTGAATAACAAACAGTCCTGAATAGCTGCAATCCTAAGCTTGAACATTAAAGTCCTACTGGGCATGTGCATTTGTCCACATTTTCTCATATTATCCTGAACAGAAAGAACTCTGTTGACAGGCTGTACAAGGCCATACCATGGCTAGGGCAGTTAGTTGTCAATCTCTTATCACAGAGGCCCAGATTCAATTGCAAGCCAGTCCATGTGGGATTTGTGGTGGACAAAGTGGCGTGGGTATGGGTTTTTCTCTGAACGTTTCTGTTGTCTCCTGTCAGTACGATTCCACCAATGATCCATAATCATTCATTGGTCACCAGGGCTCTATCATCTTAGTAGCTGACAGCATCATTAAACAAAATGCTTAAAAAAATAGACTGTATAAGATATTTATTGTTCTTGGATTTGATGCTGCATCACATCCAAGAAGAATTAATTCCTCATCCACAACACTTCAAAAAATTAAAAACTCACTGACTATATGAAATTAGAGAGTCTCCTGGCAGTGAATATTAAGACTATTGTATTGCGGGTTGTGACACTGTTTAGTCCAATAGTTAGTTTAGCTAGACATGTACCAACATTTAATAAAAGGCTGCTATCTCCATCTGCCGGATATTGTAATGCCATAATCTGGGAGATCATAATCCTAATGACAGGCTGATATGGTCTTCCAGTGCGTCTTAATGAAATATTCACTGTAATGAAATGAAAGCATTTTATCATCAGTTAATACAGTAGAAGAAGACTAGCTGTAAAGATAAAATTTCTTCAAGAAGGCATACTAGATATTAAGAAAGTGGAAAGGCCTAGAAATGTGGCACTAAGACTCCTTTAAGTGATGACACAAATAACTGTGGATGACACTAAAAGCTGAGCTGATATTTACGGAGACAAATTTTACTTATTATGTGTGTCTAAATGAAGATGGGAACAATTGTGAATGACCATCAGTCCACCTCCATGAGTGCACAGTGTCGTTTAGCATAAGCATTTGTTCGTCTTTAGCATGCATGCTTGTGTGCATGTGCAGTGTGCAGCCCCCTGCGAGACACAAGGCATCAAGTACCGCATCCTGCAGTGTGTGTGGTACGGCACGAAGAAACCAGCGGGCAACGCCTGCCGGGACCAGCCAAGGCCTTCCGTCATGAAGGTGTGCAAGGGGTTGCCATGTACCCAGTGTAAGTTCCCCTTGTATATGTGCAGGTGCTGCTGTTGCTTTGGCCAGTTATTTGTTAGTCTTGTAATATCAAAATAATACTCAGGTGGGGTATTTGTACAAAATGTTGTGGTTCGAAACTGTGCTTACTGGAAGTCCTGTGGCAGAACAGAATCCTGAAATAAGGCCTGTTCCAGTGTACCAGTGTCTGAGGCAACTCTGTTATGATCCCTGTCATAACTGGAATATTCAGTATATATGAAGATTAATTCTCTGTATCCTCCTTCCTTGCTTCCTTGTTGTCACCATGGACCTGATACCGAACATACAGGTATATTTTGAATTGTATGTGTTTTGTTCTGTTGCTGATGTGTTTGGTAGCCATGCCTCTTAAGACAATTTACAAGTAAAGTGGTATTGCTTTTGGGTGCTATTCAAATCCTCATTCCTAGTATTTTTTTAATTACATGTATACATGTCCTCTTCTTTATTTGAGTGTTATTACTTTTTCATATTTTGATAAATATTATTATATTGACAAGGGGAGGAACCACGTCTCAGATGAATAATAGGTACTTTTTTTGGTCCAGTATTATCTATTCAATTTCTCACCCAGATACAAATTTCTCACTCAGTCAGACTTCACAGTAAGCACTGTGGCTCTGACAGACATTCAGTTTGTGGTGTAGTGAAGCAGCTGCATACTACATAGGGTATGTATTAACCTTGCACATACTGAAGTTGCCTATCAAACTCGGAGGCATACCAAATGTCAAGGAATGTGTGTTTGTGTGTGTGTGTGTAATGAGCCTAAGTAAATACCTGCCAAGGATTTTTATATGGATAATTTTACTCATTTACACACTGATGAAGATTATACATAAACAAACTTTTGAAGGTCTGCTTATTACTATTAGTTATTTTGATCATGTCAGAGAATCTGAAGTCTATTGATATGATTTCTCTTTTATTCGGGAACTAATGTTCAAAAATGTTGAAGTGTCAGCCATCAGCAGGGCTAGTTGTTACATTGTGGTTTTGAAACCCTCACAGAAGGGAATACATCCCGAACAGTATCATTTATGCAAGCATGTAGTGATGTGTGTCACATGGCATTCAGACAGTGAATGTTCAAATCTGTACACAAATGTAATGTGATTCTGCATGCAAATTACATAGGTGTGCTCAAAACAGATCATATCAGTTCAGCTGGAATAGAGCAGAACAATTAAAAAAAAAAAAAGATCAAAGTGCTCAGCCTGCCCAGAAGCTACAAAGCAAGTGCAGTGCTTTGGGTGCAGCATTGGTACCTCTGTCATTCTAACAAGAGAACTTGAAAATGACAAATTAACATACAAACCGGGAGTCAAAATCTGAACAGCATTCTTGACAAGTTCTTTTGCTTATGTTACTACTGTACTGAAAGTACATCACATTCAGTAGCATATAAAAACCAACAGTAGTAAGGTACAATTTCAGATATTTTAATACTGATAAGTAAAAATACTTTTTTACTGACTGCCTTTCACATATGACAGACAAATTTACAAAAAAAATTAGATACAAATGTGTTTCATGTGATGCAGACAGTAATATGCATAACAGAGGATTTATGGAAAGTAATACATATTGTAATTGGTTTAGTGTGGTTTAGTTTAATGCAGTTTGGCAGCCACAGCTTTTCCTTCTTACCTATACAATGTTTCAAATCACTACAAAATGTGAAATTTCATATGTCATGTTATTTGGTTAACATCTTGTGTTCAGATTTTGGTCTTTTGGGCTGTAACACCATGTCATCTTGTTTGGTGCAACCAATGTTTTGAAGGAAATGGCACCGTATCATGGTCAAAGTAGCTAGGAAGAGAGAATAGCCAGATTATATAGGTAGACTGGCACAGAAGGTGGCAACCCAGAACTATGGAAGGGTGAGAAGTGGAAGTGCCATGTTCTAGAGAGAGGGGTGGGGGTTATTTTACAATAAAATTAGTCACTGAGATTATGTAACTTCGATGATACTCAAAGATGAAAGAAATATGAGTATGGATCATTGTGGAATGATACTGACAGCGTATAACTAATGGTTTGGAGAGACATGTTCCACTTCCACTTTGTACATCACAAATCCCACATAGACTTACTGGGATCAAACCCAGATCTGTGTGATGAGAGGCTGCTGACTAAAATCCTTAGCCACGGCATGGCCCAAGTGGTCTGTTTGGCCTAATAGGAACAGTGAAGTGAAAACGTGAGAAACGGTGCTAGAGTATTAATGACAGATTGACATGGACAGTGGCCACCCAGAACCACAGGAGGAAGTGAACCAGTGAGAAAACTGGAGGCAAGGACTATCTTGCCTGTGTCAACCTGCCTGTATGCATTGGCTGCACTGTTACCTCACCTCACACTGACCCTGAAGATGATAGTGCATGCCCCACCAAGATGTTGGTGTCCATCGACAAGATGGTAAGGTGTCAGAACATAGAGAGTAATAGCCACCATGTGAACCTGGAAGCTTATCACATATTATGTCTACCTTGAGTGCTCTTCATGCCTATGCTTTAGTGTCATGATTGTGGAGTTGATATAAACATAGCCAAGAATGCACATGCAGTTGCAAGCATTGTTCACAAAATATTGACATTCACATTCTTAATCACATAATTTGTTTCATTCTTAAAGCAGTATTGTTAGCCCTGTACAGAGTCAAAGCACAAACACATGCCTCTTTTTTAGAAACTTCTCTTCAATTGTGGCACAAGTACTTGATGCATGATGTTTCTGTATTTACCATTCACCTCCTATACGCTGTACTGAAATGTCATAACCTAGATTGTCTGCAATGATGAACCACCAAATCCATTCATAAACTGTACCTTTTTTCTTTTTAATATAGTGAAAATTACAATCCTGACAGGGTTACCACACTCATTCATACAAGATGGTAAAAGGTTTGCAAGGAAAAGTCTGTTCTTTTGTTGTAATTATGGTTTTAAGTAACTAATATTCATCATTTTAATTATCATTACTGTTCTTTGGTTTGTCTCTTTAGTCTAAATTAATCCAGTATGTGGGTTCATATATTCTCTTAACCAGTTGTGTATGTAAGTTTTTATATCCAGCATGAAGGGGACACTTTTGCTGTACATCTGTTATTTGGATATCAGAGTTGTCTTTCGCCAAATTCCTTTATATATTCAACTGAAGGTATGTGGATCACAATAAACACTGCCACTTGCAAATATATAAGCCTGTCCTCACAAGACGTCTGTGTTGTGGGTTTTCATCTGTTTGGTAGCATGTCAGTGATCATAACTAACTGCCATTTGTGGTCATAATGAATTAAAATAATCAGCACTTTAAAGCCTTAAGTATATCAAAGTAAAATTTAAAAATCATATTGCTTCCTCATTGAAGACATATCAATTTACAAAGATGAACTGCAAGATTTGAGATTCTGGCAGTGGTGTAACTGAAGATTCAAGCCTCCTTGAATATTGTGCCATTTCGATTGGTCATTTGTTTCTGAAGTCTTCGAGGCAGCAAGCTTGCCTGAAATGTAGGTGACTATTTGCCAATTGATACGATGTTATATTCCAGAAGACTTGAATTTTTTAAAACTGACTGGTTAATGCTCTAATAACATAATGTACATTGTGGACATAATGTACGAAATTTGTATATTTACCACTAGTTTTAAAGGGCTGTATGCTCTTGGGGTGAGGGCTAAATATTATCACTGTGATCGTATTTGGGTTCATAATTGCAAGTGCAACACCCAGAACTTTTTCCTTTCTGGAGGGGGGGGGGGGGGGGGGGGACCCTGGGATCTTTTTTTTTTTTTTTCTTTTATTTTTTTGTTTCGTGTTTGTCTTTTTGTGGGTGTTAATATTTTTTTATTTTGTTGTTTTGTGTTTTAAAATTGAAGGTTACACACCGAACATTTTTTGTCTTATGGGGGGGGGGGGGGGAGAGCTG
>Ga0131853_10002074_pt1 | contig 35961 bp, 21 predicted proteins | sample TergutLab28metaG_FD_92764 | JGI IMG/M metagenome (GOLD analysis project Ga0131853, IMG submission 92764) | Labiotermes labralis P1 segment gut microbial communities from Petit-Saut dam, French Guiana - Lab288 P1 (version 2) (version 2) | ecosystem: Host-associated > Arthropoda: Insects >... | reverse complement strand
ATCGTCTGGATATCTTCTTCAACGTCTTCAATCCATCTTTTCCTTGGTCTTCCTCTGATTCTCCTACCCATTGGCTTCCATTCTAATATTCTTCTAGGCATTCTCCCTCCATCCATCCGCATCGCGTGTCCTAGCCAGACCATTCTTCTGCTTTTTATAAATCTTACTATGTCTTCACTTCCTATAAGTTCATTCAGTTCATGGTTCTTTCTGATTCTCCAAATTCCATTTTCGTCTTGTACTGGCCCAAAATTTTCCTTAATATTTTCCGTTGAAATATACAGAAACAAGTTGGTATTCCTTTTTCCAACACGCGATATGCCGTAATCCAGAGCAGTCCTACCAATTGTGGTGTGTATGAGTCTGATCACATGTCTTCGAAAATGAGGAGACCTCGGCCCACTGGAGCTACTCCGCTATGGTAAAGAAAGGCTTTCATGGGGATTCTGAACACTAAGTAATAAACCTTGGTTGAGTATCGGTTATTCCTTCTTACCCACGATCTGCAGTTTGCATATTTCCTTTGCGATTGTGTACATATGTGTTACTATCTACAGCACCGACATGATAGGCATACAGTGCATATACCGTCATAGCATATAGTGTCACTGTGATGCCACCCAGGAGCTAATACCTAAGTGATAACGGAGACACTGTAAACGAATGGAAAAATGTAAGGGCGTAGAAGAGATTCCGAGAGCCACTTGTCCTGAAAAATTTGCAAAGTTTCTGTACAATTCGGATAAAGAGGTAATGCTTCTAAGCTTTATGTGGAAGGTATCCAGTCCAATCTCGGTACAGAAACTGAAAATACACAGAAGAGGGATCTGCTGTTGTTTTATTCAGTGCTTCCAGGCAAATGTCAGAATAGTACCTTAAATTACGGCTGGACTGCGTCTTTTCACGCTCTTTCTGCTTCAGTGTTCACTATCATCATATAATTCTACGCTGTGTGTTGTGTCTGCAACGGCGGATACTGTATTTGCTTAAATGAAGTTTTGTGTTACAGGCCCACCACAAGAGCTCTACCTCAAGGATCAAATGGACTGCTGTCTGCCTGCCTGCTTCTCCGTCTTCAACGGTCTGTCAAAACAAACAAACCTAAAGCGCACAGTTCCTGTTTATCGGATTATCTTGGGTCATTCTTGTTGCGCTCCTCCTCATTCTGCTTGACCTATTCGGAAGTGAAGCCAGGGAAAACGTATGTGAGCCTTTGTGACGTCATGAACTGTCTAGTTCTGCTTTCATTCAGCTTCTTCATATTCCCAAAACATGCTTTTACGTAGTAGCTGTTCTACAACTGCAATGGATGCATTCAATAATATACAACAAGCGCTTAGAGGCGGTCTTCTTTGAAGTTTATTAAGCTTGCTTAAAAGTAAGACTAATTAAATGAGATTTTATGAAAGTATTTCATAGTAAACTCACGTAAAATCGTGAGAATTATTGATATTATACTTGGGATAGTCCACGCCCTTACGGGAACTGGAAATTAATTATAAATCTCATGTACCTGAATATCACAAAGGCAGAAAAACGTTTGGTGGAAGCCTTACACATAGAATTTCAACAAAACGTGAAAAGCGGTTTATGAGATTATGGCAAAAATAAATACACGGCTATATGTGATCTGATGGACCATCGTAGCTAAAAATTGGGGACGTCTGGCTAAATTTGCTGCAAACATTCTCTTACCAATTCCCATAAAATCTTTGAAACAGTTGATTGATATACATAAGTATGTATAATTACATATTATATACGTAATATACAGAAAATGACATGCCTATTTACAGGACGATTTGAGAGACAGAGAGAAATAAATATAATATTCGGAATTATTTGTAACACTGTTTTAATAATAGTGAAGTAACTGAATTTATTAATTATTATGGAGCTGATAGTCGGTCTACAGGTCAAGAAATTCTCCTCTTCTTACGTAACCCTTGCCACATTCGTAAGTCTTAGCCACTGATACATACCAGGGTTGAAAATTTTACAATTTTTTTTTTCAGTGGTTAAGAGAAAATAAAATATAGTTTGAAATTTTCGAGTTGTATTACCACATTTGTGATAGATACCAATGGCTACAATTTAAAAGAACAAATTAATGGATTGCTTCGTATAACAGAGAGTCTGTCTAATTGAAAAGTGAAGGCAACAGCTTATGGTGGTTGTTCATGTAGGTTCAAAGCCGACTCTCAAAAGAAGCTATAATTGAATCGATACTGAGACTGTTAAATCCAAATTACATTCTTAAATATCTCATTTTATTCATAAATTTTAATATTATTTGAAGTGGATGACTTGAAAAGGTTCACCTGCACTGCAATTTTTGTTTACCTTACTCCAGCTGCAAATCTAGTGAATTATATTATCCCAGAAATATCAAATTAATTCACTCACAAAGTAAGCCTTCTTAACATATAAGTACAACATTTGCAGATCGAAGACGCTCATTTTCTGGAATACGACGCCGCGTCACTGTGCAGTCGGTTCCAGACTTTTTGAAACTTTGGGGAACTGGTTATCCATTGAAGCTACGTCTGTTACAAGAAAAAGGAGTCGTCAGCCACACTTCCATGAAAACCTAAAGACTCTCATTTACAAATCGACGACGAAACTCGAAGATTTATCACGACCATTATATTAATTAACACTACACAATTTTGGATCCTAAAGGTAAAAAAGGCACGTTTTTCCTGTCCACGCAGGAAGGTATTGGGGGAGCGGAGGCATAGCTCCTTTTATACTTGACATCGGCGCTAGATGGAGATGAGTGGGAAGCTTTACGTCAGGGCTGCTGTATCCCCGGGAAGGAACAACAGTACCCACTGAATTAGAAGCTGGGTGGGCTCTAGAGCCAGTATGGGCTGTTTTGGATACAAGAATAACGTTGCACCTCTCGGGAATCAAACTCCAGACAGCTCAAATCGTAGCAAATCGCTATATCGACTCCTGTCTCCCAAATATTGGACCATAACAAACAAAACACAATAAAATGTTTTAATACTGTTGTTATGTAGAACATTATCTTAAAATTTACACCGATTTTTACCTGAATAGCTTTTTTCCACATCTCCCGATTTGTTTCTATTCACGCAGCGCAGAAAATAAAATAGTGACATTGTCGAAATCCGTACGACTCTTGATTTTAAGCTTTCGCCGTGTTCTATATGTAATGTTTTTTGGGGGGGGGGTAATTCCCCGGCGTCTGAGTTCTAATAGCCGACGTTTCGGAACCCTCTATCAGTTCCATCTTCATAGGCAGGTGGATGAAATACTTTATCCACCTACCTATGAAGACGGAACTGATAGAGGGTTCCGAAACGTCGGCTATTAGAACTCAGACACCGGGGAATTACCCAAAAGAAAACATATTACGTATGACTCTTCTTTATGAAGACCGATAGGGACGACGCGACCGTCTTACAACTGCGTGAGAAGGTATTTCGTATTTGTTTACGGATATACTAGCATCAGTAGATCTAAAGCGACGTATCAAAATGTCAGCATTGCCGAAGGATTGTTAAAACTCCATACCGAATACAGTGATAATTGTGTGTGCAGCAGCGTACACAGAAGCCGGACACGCACGTCCGCTCTCCGCTATGCCGTGATCTGATCACTCGCTGATTGATGAAGTGTTCATTGGGTCGTGAGCGCTCGCACCATGTCCGGAATATGTAATGACACCGTACACTGAAATGTAATATCAAGTGTAAATAAATACGGTCGACTTTGTGTAACAATCGAGGTTTGGCGCAATTATTGTGATCCAATTGTTGTCCCTATCGTTCTTCATTTTAGGCAAATTTAAAATCATGTTTGATTTGTTGGCCTCGAGGTCTTTTGAAGCATGCTTACGAATTCATATGTTGGATGTACTGTTTATGTGTTTTCGAACTATTTGCCCAAGTCCAAATGACGTCACTGAAAATCATCATTTCCGCCCATTTGTTCATATTCTATAATCCGCTCACAATAACCTAATGCGATGTTTGGCATCAGGACAGTTCAAATGGAATAATGTAGCTTGATCAATATCGTTTGTTTCACATAAATAAATTAATCTAAGAAATACCTTATTTAACCCGGCATCTGGGAGACACCGAATTTGATGAGAAGATTGTGGTACAAATAAAGGCACAATGGAAAGTTCAGAATGTCCGCAGGAACTAAGCTTCTTGTGTGTTAAGTCTGTTCGAAACGTCGAGTTATCTTCACTGAATCACGTGGCCCACTTCCAAAAGCAGATCAAATCGTAAACTTAGAGATATTGTTGAACTCTTTATTATCCAACTAACTCACAATATACAATTTACAGATACAGTTACAATTATAAAATATTTAAAAGTGCTCAAACGTGTTTCGGATCACAGAGGATCCATTATCAGGGAGCCTTCTACAGTGCTTGGTTAAAAATTACAAGAATTGTTCTATCGTGTCTGTTGACATGGACAAGGTCAGTGTTATGACAGCATATTCTGACCCGTTGTGCGTGTGTGTAGTGCACTGTATAGGGAGGAAGTGTATTCCTATACAGTGCACTACACACACGCACAACGGGTCACAATATGCTGTCATAACACTGACCTTGTCCATGTCAACGGACACGGTAGAACCATTCTTGTAATTTTTAGCCAAGCACTGTACAAGTTTATCTGATAATGGATCCTCTGTGATCCGAAACATGTTTGAGCACTTTTAAATATTTTATAATTTTAATTGTATCTACACATAATATATTGTGCATTAGTCAATAATAAAATGTTTAATTATCATTGATGCACGGTGCAAACATGAAGATTCGAGATATTGTACCCATTTTTAGCTACTTCTATGGAATATGGATAGATATGGTGTTTCGTCTGCCTATCTTATATGGGACGAACTGATCAAGATGTATTATTTCCCTACTTCTCTCGTAAAGAGCGAGATGTTTAAATTGCCGGTTGTTTCTTATGCCTCAGTTCCTATTTCATAGACACAAGTCTGTGTCCATTTAAATGTGCGACCATATAAAAGTACGTACATAGGGCTTCTCGTAAAATGTAGTTGGACGTTCGTTCAAAAGATGTTTTCATCTTTTGTTATCGGTATAAACTGAGTATTACCATTTTAATACAGTTTTTCCTTTCTTAAAATGTCTATAAGTTTTTTGGCACCCTTTGTATAGCCCCCTGTATATATATATATATATATGTGTGTGTGTCTATATATATATATATATATGTATATATGTATATATATACACACACACACACACACACACACAGGGGTTCTGATAAGTCCTTAGCCCGGCAAGGAAGGAAACAAGCTAATGTTTCTGTCAGAATTGTTTAATTTCTTTCGGCGCCTTGCCTTGCGGGAGGAAAACGTGATGACATCTCGCGTCTCGATATAGTTGACATCGCGCGCGCCCCTGACATGCTTCCGAGCTTGTTTCCTTCCTGGTCGGGCTAAGAACTTACCAGCACCCCGGGTATGTATTACTTGTGTGTGATAGAATAGAATGGTATTAACATTTGGTCTTTTACGGGATAGGCCCTTTTTTCTGTATGCGTTTTATTTCTTGATACTGATATCTCCGCACACAGCCCTCATTGTTTACCCACTCATCCATACGCCATTAATTTTTGTTTCGAATTACTCTCTATTTCCTTTTCTTGGTTTCCTCATTTACCTTATTCTGACACTTTAAATTCATACCCACTTTTAACGAAACTATTATTACAATTAATGTTTCCATCAGTAAGCAGTTCACAGCCAAATTAGCCCATTCTTAATTGCACTCGTTTCGACACTCGAAACTTGGCTACACGATGCCCCCTAAACCGCAGGCACCAGCGTCAATCCATCGCGCGTCATGTCATCCCGGTTAACATAAGACAGACATACTCGTATTGCTGCTAACCTCTCTTGTTCATCACATACAAAATATACCAAATACGAAATTTCACGAAAATCCGTTTACTAGAAATCATTTTGTTCCATGCGGATAAAGACGGACATGAGAGGGCTGACAGTCGCTATTCGCTCTGCTGCACTCTCAGGAGAGGGTGCAGTGGTGGGTTTTTGTGAATACGAGAATGAAAATTTGGCTGAAATAAAAGGAGAAGTATTTCTTGTCTGCTTGAATGAATATTACAGTCTATGAACGACTCTTATCCAGCACCTTCAATTTTTCTTTTATACCAATGCAGTAACTGTATATAGCGCAGCTTTTTTTTGTCTCTAGTGAGGGTAATACATTAACTTAAACTGCGATGGGAAGTCACGGGCCTTTATGTACATCTGCTAAGGTCACTGATATCCTAAATTAGTTGGCGGATTTCCATTAATTTTATTACGAGTACTTGGTGGCCAATTAAGGCGTTCATAAAATAAGTATAATTGTTGTTCTTATTGAACAAATATAACTGCTGCTCTATATATAACTGAGACCGAATTTTACTGCTTTCTTATAAAAATAGATGATAAAAATGTGTACAAAATATCCAATATATTTCTTATTAAGATCTACGTTTTTTGGAGTCTTTACTGTGGTGAATCTGAAAGGAACTTCAAGTTAAAATATAGAATAAGAAATAGCGTGAATGGCTGTAAAGGAGTGAATTTTGTATAAAATAAATGAACATTAAGATCACTGGGCTATGAAACTTAGCTAAGTGCCCGTTTCCCGAAAAAAAATCCCTAGTTGTCAAGAACGCACTGAAATTCAACGTCGTAAGTCACAGTAGATTAGGAAGTGGCCATGCTCGAATTTAAACAATTGTCAGAATATTCTGTTTCATATGAAAGCGGTACTAATCTTAGTTCTGAACAACCGAGCAGTGGAGTGTCTCATACTAAACGTTTCATCGAGAAGACAGGAATACTTTGCATGTAACTGAGAGAAAATATAGAAAAACACAAGAAAATACTTGTTGTAAACATCTGGAGAATTTATATAAAAATTTATGTTAATGGTTCCAGGCATCGCGGATCTATATTAATAATTGTCCAACGAGATGAAACACAAAGCAGTCTATTTATTATTCTGCAAGTTCACTCTAAATGTTTCGGGTGTCAACCACACCCATCATCAGGAGTACACAAAACTGTAACTACAGTCTCCGGTACTGCAGCTACCTCCCTCCAACGCGGCTGAGCTAGCTTGGCCACGTTGGAGGGAGGTAGCTGCACAAAAAATATGACCAGTACCGAAGGCTGTAGTTACAGTTTTGTGTACTCCTGATGATGGGTGTGGTTAACACCCGAAACATGTAGATTGAACATGCAGAATAATAAATAGACTGCTTTGTGTTGCATCTCGTTGGAAAATTACTAATTTATGTACAGTTACTCAGATTTTAGGTGGACGCAATTTTATTTGCTTCTAGTTCTTAGTCCAACTCCCCTGTCATCTATTTAATTCGATAGTAAGTCTTGAAAGTTTTTATCCCTCGCGGCCTAAAATTAAAAAATACGTGCAGACCGTGGCAACATTAGCGACTGAAGGCTCAACCGAAGTCTACAAGCGTCGCACAAAAAACTCTATATACAAAACATTTATCAAATTGTTTGAAAGTGAGAAACTTTCAGCGCTAAGACATAACTGCATGATGCCACATGACGTCTCCGTCTTCCACGCGGGACACCCTCGAACTCGCTACAATCACAAACCTATTCATAATCATTTTTTAGTCTAACTGAAACTCATGTTCCCCTTTCCCTTGCTCCTGTCCCACGATGGGCACACATTTCAAGGCCTGAATTAACCGAGTTTGGTTTACAATAAGTACCACCTAATTTCATCATCCCCTCCTCTCTTTACAACCTCCCTCTCGCGCATTGTAAAATTGGATTTTGGTTAGCTTTGGCATCATCAACGTTAGCAGAGAGGTCCATACATACTGTGAAGGCTGTGATTAGATTTACATTTTGCAATGTTACAACGGACGTACAAGTGGGAGGGTTGTCGACGGTTGTTGTGAGGGGGGGGGTGAGTATTTTTCAGGGTCGCCTACTCTCTCTCATATAGACAGGAAACTCATGTGAGGGCGGATTGCAGTTTTGCGTTGAATATAGCAGGTATGGAAGGGGGTACATCGTTTTTATTCATCTTTCTCTCTCAACATTCGAGTTAAAAAAATATACTGCATAATTCTATCTTTCTTGTACTATGCGAAACGCGTTTGAAATACTGAATCAGTGGGAACTATGTATCGTTGTGTGGGGTAGGTAACCTAGTTAGCTTGTTAGTGGTGAAGGGGAAAGCTGACAATGATGTTAGTTATGCTTCAGAGAAGGATGAGAGCCTTGCTTCAACACATAACGAAAACTCATCAGGGTTCAGTGAATAATGTGGTACGTTCGCTCACTCCACTGGTTGAACTGTGCAAAACCAGAAGATGAAACCTGCTTTTTATTGGCCACGAATTTTTTAAAATTGGCTTGTATAGACGTTTCTTTGTTGTGTACACAGTATTTCGTACGTTGTAACGAAGTAGGAAAATGTTCTCTCGTATAACTAAGTAAGTAGCTTATGCAGGGACAAAGAAACAATGATATTTTTTCCAAAACAAAGTATCGTGACGAAAAACATCACGCAAATACATTCTTAAACTATATGACAATTTCAGATTGGTATATGGCTGAAACCTAAATAAATTATATTTTGTATGATAAAAAGAGCAAACTACAGCGTGTGCAATTTTTTTTTTATAATTTTGCGATTATATGTGAATGTGCTTGTATGGCCAGATTTATCATATTTTAAACCAACAAACCTGTTAAAAAAATAAAGCGAGAGACAATTGAAAGAAAACTGTAACTTCTATGGTACTTTTCCTACTCGCTTTTTAAATAAAGTCAAGTGCATATGTAGCTGTATCTCTCCCAACTGTAATGTATTCACAAACTGTAAATGTGAGAGTCCGAAATGTGCTGAATCTTTCTATTATAATAATGTTTCAAATGTACTTGGAAATTAGAGTCATAATTTGAAATAATATTAATGTTTAAATTAATAGCAGATTTAATTCAGAAAACATTTTCATTATTTAGTAAAAAAACTCTTAATTGTTCGTGTCCTACTCACAACTTACGAGATTAAAATTCGTTAATCCTGTAGTCTGTCTTACGACTGGTCCACAGCCTCTTCCAAAGCGATTTCTGCACACAGCACGATCTAGTGAGTCTTATTTCAATTCACAGTAACCTCCCTTTTCCTTAAGCTCACCCAGTAGCTGTTTACCTCTTCTTCCTCGTCTTCTCTTAACTCCTCTCTTTCCATCTATCTCTCCTTCAATAACGTGTTTTAGAAAGCAGTTCCTACGCAATATATGACCAATTCACTTAGCCTTCCTGGTTTTTATTGTATGTATGATATTCATATCCTCTATTACTGTAAGTAATACTCCTTTATTTGTCACACGATCGGTTCAACTGATCTCCTCAATCCTTCTCCAGCACCACACCTCAAAAACTGTCCGTGTATTTGTGATCTACACTCCGACGTGTCAAAATTTCAGTACCTTACTCAGCCATGCTCCAAATGTAGCGGTTTAGTAGTTCAAGATTAAAAATATAGTCTATAAAATCTGGGTCATTATATTCCAGTTGTAGGCGATGACAAAGTGTTATGAAGTTAAAAAAGGAAACTAAGATACCAGCTCGGTGACAACCTCAGTATTTCTATACAAGTTTATGCGGTTTTTTATATTGGTCTCAAAGTCTGAGTAAAGAATAGTAATGGAGTTTGGCGTCAATATGCTGATGGAGGTACCTTGTACTAAGCAAAGGGAAATAAAACAAATCGGCAAAGGGTATTTAAACAGGAGCTCAAGTATTGACATTATTTATGTACAATTACTTGAGCATTTAAATACAAGTGAAAGATAAGGCAGAATACGTAACACGCAAAAAAGTGAAAGAGAAATCCATGCAAACATTGTTCGAAAGTATAAAGTTAATTGTAGGAAAATTTCAAATTTAAACACAGACCTACTGGTTTAATGTTCTGTGGATTAAATTTAGCAGAATCACGATAAGGTCCAGTGGCGTTAAATGAAGACAGTTATGCAAATGCAACATGTCTGAAACATAGAAGGAACTCCTTAATCAGGCCAACCTGCCCAATCGGACGTTATACCATGGAGTGTAACACTCGTATCACTGCAAAAGACTGGAGGAAGAAATTGGAAAAACGAAGTGTGAAGTGTGTATTTGATTTGACAAGCTTAGGATTCAATCTATTGCAGAATATGACGGTCGGCTGAAAAACTGCCAAGTTTCGGTGAAGATTCTGTACTGCGGAATTAGTCGAATTAAACAAGGGAAAGGTCTGGCGAAATGATGTGGAACTTAAATTATGTACAAAGGCAAAGATGTGTACACAGAATGATGTGGAAGGTGACATTGCCGCAAAGGTTCTTTGAAGTGTATTAAGCTTGTTGAACATTGTGATAAACAAAATTCCGATTTGCGCAAGGCAACTGTAAAGAAATAAAAAAAATGTTTAAGTAATTTGTATAAATTCAGCTTCTACTTCACAGAAAATAATTCACCTGTATTTTTTGATACAAACTGAAGGGAAGCGACTACACTGGCGAGCAGTAAACACACTGACCTTCGAGGGTGCGAAACAAATTTTACTGTCTCCAAATAGGATCGACCTGCGGGCCTGTCTCTAACACGATAAAGAATCATCTGATTCCAAACAAGGTAGTAAATTTCTTCACCAACTGAGAGCTTATAAATTTTTGAAGAGGGTTATACTTCATGACATTTGAAAGAATAATTGATTTCATTCATCGTGTGTACGTAAAGTGTATATTTGTACGTATGTAGATCTATCTATGCACATGATTGCATGCTAGCATATAGCGGTCCAGATTGGGATTTGGGCGTAGTGACAATAAACTTACCTCGTGAAACACCGGTATTTCGAAACTCCAGGTACAGGTGGACATAACCAGGAAACGGGTTGACAAGCCATAGAAAGCATATTCATATATATACATACACACACACACACACACATATATATATATATATATATACATGCCTATATATGCATATATATATGCAGGCCAGTGTGTGTGTGTGTGTGTGTGCATACTTACGTACTACGTAAGTATGCACGTATGTCAGCCTTAATGCTTGAATGTATGCAGGCTAACACATGTATGTCTGCATACATTAATGCTTCTATATACGAATGTGAGTAGAAAGATAAAGTTCACCCCATAACACGCCCAGATGGACAGTAGAGGTATAGCTCTACTCTTTCTTTAATCTTCGCCCTAGATGTGGGTGGGTGGTCAGCCCCGCGCCCCGGACGTTTTATCCCGGGAAAAAGACTTTGTACCGACTGTACAGTAGGCTGAGTGGACCTCGGGGCAAGTCTGGACGGGTAGGGAATATCTCGCCCCCAAAGGGATTCTAACCTCGGACCGCCCAGTCCGTAGCCATACGAATAGGCCTAAATATATATGTGCATGTTGAAATGCGCATATACATTCTTGTACTTGTACATAAGCAGATATGTATATATATATACGTAAATACTGATGTGCGTGTATATGCGTGCCTATGTATTGAGTCAGGCTTATCTCAACACACCCAAAAACACACACACACACACACACACACATATATATATATATATATCGGTACGCCTGAGTTTAAATGTATATTGTATGTAACTACATTAAGTACGTACGTACGCGTTTGTGTGTGTGTGTGTGTGTATATATATATATATATATATACACACATACATCCACACTTGTGTGTGTGTGTATATATATATATATATATACACACACATATACATACATACGCTTGTGCGTCGTGCGGATGTATGTGTGTGTGTGTGTGTGTGTATTCTGACGATCGTGAGCACGGTTTTCCAACCCGCCTTTTCTCATGGTGCCGAGTGCAACGCACACGCAGTGTGGGAACACGCTGTCTCGTTACTGCCAACGATTCCCGCGATAATTCGATTAGTTACAACTCGTTCACTTGATCGCCCAGTAGCAGGGGAGCGAAGAGATGCTGGCAGCAAGACCGCCCAGGATTCCTTCCCTCTACACTCCGTAGAGAGGTAGAAGTAAAGGTGCCCTGTGCCCACGGCTTGAACTGGGGTAAAACTGTGAAGGTCACAGGCTTACTTACTTTCAGTGGCAGACCTATATCATTACCCTGAACATAAACCTATGTTTGAGTTATGCTACTTTCTCTGCCGCATCTTTCAAATCTTTATTCTTTCCTCAGCTTTTGATGAAAATTTGTACGAGAGATTGTGGTAAAAATATTATTTCATAAATAAGAGTATACTTTACAGATACATTTCTTAAGAAGGCTTTCATTAAAGTACCTAATTACTTTTATTTTATGCCTTACACTAAGGACCTTATGAACACCCTAATTAAAATACATTGTATGACGTTCATCTTTCCGACAAAATAAATCTTGGATTTTCAAGCGAAGGGGAATATAGATCAGGTTATATATAAATATAGAGGTATATTTTTTAAAAGTCTGAAAGAATAACAAAGGATAATGTAAGATACGGTAAAACAAATAACAAAACAAGATATAAACTGAAGAAGTGGAGGAAAATGAGGTAAAAGGAGGTAGCACCCCTTCTGTCAGTAGACAATACTTAACAGCAAAGTTAGTTAATGTTGTCATTGTGAAACTTAAATGTTTCTGAAAATGTTTTCTTTCCTTCCTTCCTTCTTTCTCTCTTTCTTTTTTTTTTTTTCTTTAAAGGCCGAGTTAAATCCCATCTGCCATTTGCTGGCATTATTAGGAGCTCACCATATTCTCCACGTTAGCAGGGTAAGGGTTAACTTCAGTTTCAGAAACATCATAAAGTAGGACAGACATTTTATTATTCTTTTTTATTGCAAATCATCATATAGGTGGGCGGTGTGAATGAACGTGTGTGTAATACAGTAGTTTCTGTTACGACACAATACACCATAAACTAAAATATCTACCAGTGAGACAGGATGGGGTGGACAGAATTGATCGGCCCCATTTTACCTACACAAATTTTCTGATTCCCCAAAAAAATTATCCTTCCTTTTTAGGAGTATCGAAAAAGGAAAATAAATACCAAGCAGCCAAAATGGTAGTTTGAATCCATTACTAATGCACTGTATTTTTTAGACGTACGTGTACGTGTTTATATGTCGAGGTCACCTGCTAATATACATCATGTCTGTAATGTCGTGTGTCTGCTATAAGTGAAAGCATGGACCCATCAAATACGTCTGACGCACACTGACAGTAACTGCGTCTCTATTGAGTAAATAAGAAACTTTTCGATGAATCATAAACATAAATTAGTGACAGGCTCAGTTGTGTCCCTACCTTTGATACTTTTATTCGGCGGGGGACCGTCCCTACTCCAAGGCGGATCTCCGTGCCCAGAGAAGTCACGCAGTTTGAGGTACGAGATGGTGAGACGAATAATGGAGGCCTTGTCGAGCTGAGAGGTGATGGCTGCAGGAAGCGGCAGCATTTTGGCTAGCTCGTAGAACTCGAAGTTTTCCTTCCCTCGACGAGATCTCGCAGCGTCACGACTCTTCTCCTTCCTCAGCTCCAAGATGCTGCAACAAACATACAAGTCAGTCTTTCTGCTCTTCAACTGGCGACACGCGTTTTAACTAGAACCTTGTTAAGTATTATATCTTCCACTGTTTACCCACAAGTATGATCCTGCACTGTATTACCAGTTAACCTTTAGACGCTTAACGTCAACTATAGTTGACGTACCGCACCGCTAACCTCCAAAGTTGCATTTTATATATTTATTAAACAAATATAGGTACTGAATATATTAAACATGGTGTATACTCTCTGTTTTTTTCTCTTCAAAATGCAGTTTGTTTCATCATTTTAATGTATTTGGTTCCTGTATCATTCACATTTTATATACAGAGTGTGCTAAAATTAAAAAAATAATTCCGGCCCCAAAAGGTTAAATCTTCCACTGATAAACCACACGTTTCAACAATAACGGTTTTATCTTTTAAAAAGTGGACATGTAATTCACAGGTTTGAAACTGAAACGTGGAATTGGTTAACTCTTTCGTTAGTAGCTCGCAGGTTTCGGTTGCGATTGTGTTATAAATTAAAATACTCATTTGAAATAGCACGGTTTTGAAACAGGAATGTGCTGTCTATTAAATCTTCCATTAGTAACCCGCGGGTTTCAACTAGCTCTGTGATACTGAATCTTCTACTGAAAACGCATGGGTTATAGCAGAAGCGTATTATCGGTTAAATCTTTTCGATTGACTGGGACGCACACCGATAAATTAATGACATTTTTTTAAATAATTAAGACAATTAATTTGTTTTATCAATTCCTTACAATTATTCATGGAATTAATATTCAAGAAATCTGTGTGAAATTACTGACGCTGTTGTTTAGAAAACAGGAAATTGACTTCAATTAAACATGCTGTTTAAGATCGGCACCAAACAGTTTATTTAAATGCGGCTCTTATCGATTCAACGTAAGTCCGTAATTTCACGAAGATGAATATAAATTTACATTCGTTTTCGAGAGCAACATACATTGCAGACAATTAGAAAATGGACAAAAAATTGAAGGAATAAACCGCTGAAGGTTACTGCCTTCTACAGAGGTGATGTCGTTTATTCTGGTAGTTATTTAAAAACATTTGGGACGATCCTCCTGTCTCCATCTGTAGAATAAGTCGAAGAAGAAGGCAGAAGTCTCCTCGTTAAATAAGGTACGTGTCTACAAGCCTAAGATTCATTATTTTCCAGACGACAGTAATCTTCAGAGGCATCGACTTTATGCCCTAAAATATGGCAAAAATATAAATATTTCCAGTTTGCACTGAGAAAGATTTTAATCTTTAGGTGTGTCATCCCCGTTGGGTTACAAAATCGTGGGATCAGTTTATTTAATCGCCTGATAGGATCATAAGATGAACACCTATGCATTCACATGAAGAAGTACGCATCAATATAAATGTTGGCGACTTTTACAAATCCCACGATTTGTGATGTAAGACGAGATCTCGTCCCCCTTCCATAATTACCACATATGCTGTGTAGTCACTTAATAAGTTCTTTGGACAACCTGATGATGGCCTACATACAGGGCCGAAACATGTAGTTGTATGTTATATATCGCTACTAACTGTAATATTGTTGTGTTCATGACTTTGTATATATAGATATATACAAACTACAGCTTTGTATTAAAGGTTTTAATATTAGTGGATATTTATAGCAGAAGAGGGCAATACACTATAAATCTGTGAACTGTGCTATCTGCAATGAGCCCGTTGCTGTATTGAGCTCCATGTCATTAAGATGTATGAAATAGTGGAAGTGAACCAACACGCACATTTAGTACCCAATGGGAGTAACTAACTCTACGCTCCGCCTACTTTACCCCTGGGAAAACGCTACTGTTATCAGTTGGATACGAAGCTACGGAAGACCCAAGTTGTAACAAAGAGAAGCATCCCAGTCCTTGCCGGGAATCAAATCCTGATCGGAGGTTCCATATCCAAGCTGTCTGACTGAGCTATGTCGGAACAAAATTTCATAATTACGCTTTTCCTAAGATAAGCAATAAGCAACACATTGAATGCCATTCAATGATGATGAAAGTAATGATGATGATAATGGTAGTGGTGATGGTCGTTGTGATGGTGAATATTAAAGAATATACAGTACTGTGTCTGCCAACACCAGGTGCTTGCAGTACACAACCCTTAACATTAGTTAGCAACATCATCTACCTAAAATTGTTTATCAAATTTTTCTCCCTAGTGTTTTCAGTGGTACCCCTCTCTCCGTCTGCAAGTGCTAATGTTCTCATTTGTTTCGTATACTTTACATCTTACCCTATACAGCAATGACCTAGAGTTCTCAATTATCAAGTTTTGGTGTACCATATCACTTTATTTTATGCTATCTCCTCATTTGTATTTAGCAACTTACTCTTCATAAGTTGCTTTCTCAATCTGATGTTTACTGGACCGTGCATCATTGTGATAACTGAAGAATAAAAACCAACTAGAGGCCACTTGATATTTTATTGTACTTCTTATAGGTTCAACATGTTTCGGGCACTACTATGCCCATCATCAGGAGCTCGCGACTATGATGTTGATTACCACATTGGTCATTTCGTTCTTGGTTTGCTGTATGTTGGAGGTTAGGTGCAGTTAGGCTGGAGTCTTGAGCTTGCAACCCAGACACTACTCCAGCCTAACTGCACCTAACTACAACCTACAGCAAACCAAGAACGAAATGACCAATGTGGTAATCAACATCATAGTCGCGAGCTCCTGATGATGGGCATAGTAGTGCCCGAAACATATTGAGCCTATAAGAAGTACAATAAAATGACAAGTAGCATCTAGTTGGTATTTTATTCTTCAGTGCTTTCTCAATCCCTGTCTCTCCGAATAGTTTAGAAGTATGTGAATACTATTTTATGGATAGAGGAAGTACCACAAAAACTGTATATACCGAATAATTAGTGCCTTTTTCGCATTACTGTGAAAATGAATCACTTTAATTTGAAGAAGAACGCAAAAGTAGTGTGTAAGAATCTTAAGAAAATTAACGGATGTTTGGGAGAAACAAATTATTTGATAAATTTATGATAGTTTTCTGTTTAATGAGGAACATTAAACACCTTGTACAGTAGTATTAGGGTAGTTAAACTGAGATGAATACGATGGGATGAATATGGAATTTGGATGGCGTTATTAAAATTGATTACAGCTTTGCTGGCAGGAACTGCTTAAAATGCAGCATTAAGAAGACCCAACAACCGTGTAGTATTAGAGAAACAGGAGTAAAGTAGTATAATGACCGAGAATCCATCGTCAGAACTGTGACAACATTCATCTATACCCACACATGTACAGTATACTGTAAATTGATTTAGCGCACTTTAAACACCTTGGACAATATTCTGAAATTATGATTTCGCTTAATACCAATACAATTGACATGAATCCTTCGGGCTCCTGCGATATAATTCCTACAACAAAAGTCGACACCACAATTCAGCTGAAACCCGGATCCTTCCGTTCCGTGTTACTTCTCTTATTTCTATTTGTAAGTATCAGCTACACTTACTTACTCCATGGTGCAGAGTCCTTCTTGAGAAGCTAACTGGTTTGCAGCTAGTCAAGAAATTCCCCGAATTTCACGGAAACCGAAGGTTCATTACCGCACTCACAAGCGTCCGCCAACTGTCTCTATCCTGGGCCACCCCAATCCAGTCCATATACCCACATCCCACCTCCTGGAGATCCTCCCTAATATTAAAGTATCAGCTACGCAGTTATGTAAAACAAATCAAAATTCAGGCCACTTAACATATAACGTAACAAACATTGATGCGAGTTTGTGCCACCATTGTTGCAGTGGACAGACAACAATAATTACATATTCTGAGCCTGTGTTTGTAGTCTTAGGTATCCAGCATGCAATGCACATGCGCCATATTGTCATCTGTGGCCTGCACGGCCCTACAATATTTTTGCTCATTGTCTCATAAAAGACAAAATTTTTGAATAAAAATATTGAACATGAAATGTGTGTTTTGAGTTTCTTTACAACTTTAAAATAATTCACATTCTAAGAAGAACTGAGCGAGATATGATCAAATATGTATATTGGTCTTCATATAAAGTACCCGTTATTTTTGTCCGAATTTAATGAAAATTCAATTTTCTGGACAGATTTTCGAAAAATATTCATATATAAACTTTCCTGAAGACCCGTGTAGTGGAAGCCGAGTCGTACATGAGGACGGACAGACGTCAGACAGACATGACGAAGCAAACAGTAGCTTTTCGCAATTTTGCTATCGCGCTTACAATCGACAAAAACAGTTCTGCTTACGCTAAATATATATGGATGATTCCAAATGGAGTACCTTGGTTCATAACTCTTCATTCAGCCCTCTAGTTTCATTACAAGAATTTCCTCTTGTAACTACGAAAACGAATCAAATATGTAACGCGTTAGACATCATTATAGACAATTACATGCAATCCGCATCAATAGTCTTCGGCACTTGGTAATCAAAGGTAGGCAGTCCTCCAGAGTTGTCCAACAGGCGCCTGGCCTACCTACCGATTGTATAATAAGAAACATATTGGACGCAAGCGAGGAAAACCTTCTGTCTCGCCTCCTTCTGCACGGCATATTGAAATCACTGTTCCCATTCGAACGGGTCTAGAATGAAAACGATTTTGTGTAAGATAGACGGGAAAGTTATGTCGGACAGGTGGGAGGAGGCTCTAGTTCAATCCTCGAGGAGGAATGAGACGGAGGGGTACACACAGCGAGTGGGATAGATTCAGGATCTTGGACAAACGCAACCCTCGTTCCCATACATTCAATGCAGGAACCAAAAAGGGGAAGCAGACGGCGGCTAGGAGTGGGGTATGCGGCGTCCCTGAGGGCATATAAAAGTGAAAAGTGGCATAGTCATGGGAATAGCCATAGGGAAAGGATGGGAAGAAATAGAAGTCTGGGGCAGTAAAAGACGATGATTAGGCGTATCCCAAAATGAAATGTCCACTCTTGAGCTGATGCCGTCCAGCGAGGTGGTGGGGCTGGGAGGGGGGAATGGATTGAGAGGGCGAAATGGGAAAGCTTGCTAGAGGCTGAAACGGCCACCGGAGAAATTAAAGTTTTGCTAACGGTGGAATTGGTTGGTTGGAGGAAATCTCTTTCTAAGAAAGACGAACATGAAAGAAAAGATGGCAGGGAGGAAGTAAAGTAGGAGAAAGGAAATCAAGGAAGAAGAGTAAATCAAGTTTACGTGCAGGGCCGATTGTCATCGTAGAGAAAACAGTGGATAGAAATAAGGGTGAAAACTGGCAATAAAATTTGTGTGTCATGAAGCAATAGCCATGAAGACAACTACTTTCTCCCAAATTAATGAGAGAACCACAGAAAATTTTGTTTCCTTTCTAAAAACTAAGCTAATAGAAATTGACACCCATCATAACTACCAATATACCAACGTTGCCCAAGTGGTCACTACACTATAAATTAATTCCGTTAATTATTTAATACCCTTTAACCCTTTAAACGCCGAGTTAAATCCCATCTGCCATTTGCAGGCATTATTAGGAGCTCACCATATTTTACACTTTGGGAGGATAAGGGTTAATGGGCTATAAATTTTTTTACAGGGTGCGATGACAAGTATGGTCATTTGTCATAATTTAGAAGTACTAGTGTAAATAATGTCTAATTTGGGTCTTATCATAAAACGTCGTGCTGGGATTCAATGAAATCTCGTAATACTCGTAATATGCTAACGCCTTCTTCTTGACATAGTACTGACAGAAAATCACGTTTGTCCAAGAGCTTGTCAATTATATATTTTAATTGCGGGCTCTGTTCTACATAAGACGCAATTCCTAGCTGCATTCTGACCACTTGAGCTTGGAACAGCACGTATCATCTTCTGATATTCTTATGAAGTTTAAACAACAGCGCTACATTCTCCTTCCCGAGTTTTGGGCGTTACGTGAAATGCAGATGGGGTCATGCTTCTTGCCAAATTACGGGCATGTGCTATGCTGACTGATAGTAAATATATCAGCAAACACAACAGGAGTTTTGCATGATTAATGGTAACGTTTTTACACACGGTTTTAAAATGAATCGTTTATGAAATGACTTACACATACCTTCCACTTTGACGACAATGCACTTCAGATTAGGGCCGACATGTACATTTGTGTGTTGCATTTCGCTGACAACACAAACAGGATTAAACCTTTAAGTCTAATTGTCTTCGACAAAGAAGATGAAATGAGTTATTATTGTTACAGGAATCAACATTTATCATTACCAGTGGGAGAGTTTCATTACATTTCAATGGGGAATAATATCCTTTCTATCTTCATTTCTCATCCCTTTCTTCCTTTCCGTTTTCTCTTGCCTACCTCTCCCATTTCCATCCTAACCCCGAATTGTGTTATGTTAGAACAGCAAATCAAGTTCTGTCTTTGCCAGTCTTCGAGGTCTGGCGGTGACTGAATTCTCTGGCTGACACCCGCTTCAGATGTTGCAACTAAACCATGTTTCACTGAGAGACTACTCCTCCATCATCAGGATTCTGACGTCAGATTTTATTAATTTCTGCCTTTATCCATCAAATGGTAGTGTGTCACGTGTTGAGGAAGGTGAAAAGTCACGCCTCTGTAGAAACAGTATGATAACGAAGTAACATGCTTTGTCAATTACAATTAGGCTATAAATTTTGACAAAATCTGGACTTACAGAGCGTTAAACACAGACGTTAGAATGTTATAATTGCTGTCTTATGGGGTGTAGCGCCACGTACTGTGGTGAGAATTTGATGACAATTCAGAAGAGCATACATCCTCAAACTTCATGTTACTACCCTGAAGATGGAGGTTGTGTGACGTAAGCAATAAGGCGGTAATCTTCACACTCACATAAGCGAGAGCCTCAAATCTCCCTAGCCGAGGTATCAGTCAGTGTTAAAATGTCGTAGGTTTACTGAGACTTTACCTGCTGTGGCAGGGGAACATTACTGAATAGTAAGAGCGAGAAGCTCAGAGTTCTGTTGGGTTGATATACGAGCAACATGATCCTCGTGTTCGACGAGATTAGGCTACTATATACATGAAACGATAGAAATGAACTGCAGATAGAATGGACGAAAATAATTTGTTGAGATGTAACAAAGGTTCAGCAATACCTGTACAAGCCTGGGCAGACCCTGAGGATCTCAGGAGGCTCAGGCTCCCAGATACATGACATCGGCACATGAAGATGGTATGGTTGTCATCCCTACGCACCGGCCGCCTTTACTCCCCAGAAAATATTCCTGGTATTCATTTCTGTTAGAAGCTGAGTCGACCCGGGGCCATAGTGCGGCCAGAAGGATTATGTCAATGAAAATTTCCAGTGACACCATCGGGAATCGAACCCGCGACCTTCCGGCTTGTAGCGCAGTGGATCAACCAAATGCGCCATCTCGTGCCCCTTTGAAGATATAATGGGATACTAAAATTACAGAGTAAAGAGTATGAGGTATAAACAGGTACTGGAGAAAAGATTTGTGGATGTTGAAGTCAGGTACTTGCCTGATATATCCATAACGTGAGGAACAAAAGCGCCAGGTTTGGACTAATTTAAAAAAAAAGACTCTAAGCAAATTGCTTGACAAAACTTACGTAGAAATATTGCAATTTCGTATACAAAACTGAATCACTTTTATCACAATTAAATTCAGTGAGAACTGTGGAGAAGTGAAATTGTGTATTTAAGGTTTCAAGGGAAAAAGTTACTTCGGCAAATATAACAAAGAGCTAGAAATGAGATGCGGTAGTTAATTAGGCAATTTCCCACAAGCATCCAAACTGAATGTTAAGATACTCCTTGCTGGGCGAGTGCAAAATACCCAGTGCTTGTGCGAAGCCAGCATATCGATTGGCAGCAAATAACTCAGAAAGCTTGACGCATCTACTGCGCCTAGGCGTGGCGCGATTTTCACTTGCTGTACTCGCATTTGAAAACTATATATCGATTACGATTACATTCACTCAGGTCAAAATGCTCGTTCCACTACGCAAAAACACTATTTGTAGGTGAATATCCCTGTATGAAATTTGTTTCCTCCTCTAAGGGCAGACCCGTTTATTGTGAGAGCTTGACAGTACGGTGCAGAGGAAACTGCATGGATCTCAGAAAGAGAAAGGCAGACAATGACAAAAGGATAAAAGATATTACATAAAGGAGAATTTGCTATTGGTAAGGGAAAGGCAAATTTCGTCCTAGAAGAGGCCATGACCGCCCAGAGGGCAGTAGAGGCATAGCTCTACTCTTTCTTTAACATCAGAGCTAGATGGGGTGTGTGGCCAACTCTACGTCCCGGCCGTTTTATCCGGGGAAAGAGACTCGTACCCATTTTACGCGAGGTAGGTTGGAACCCACGGCAGGTCTGAAAGTGTGCGAAAAATTTCCCCCCACCGCGAGTGGTCTCTAAGTTAATAACACTGTGGTTACGAAATCGAGGAATTAGATGGATGGAACATGCATCACCTACTAGAATTTGATAAATACCTATGTAATTCAGTAGAACACCCTGAAGGAAATAACACTTCGCTGATATACGCTGAAGTGGGAAGACAAAATTAAACTTAAGAGAGTACTGGATATCAGGGTGTGGACTGAATTAGCGAAGGATAAGGTTCAGTAGCTTACCGCTGTCAGTGAGGTATTACACCTTAGGTTTCCATAAAATTCGAGGAATTTATTGACTAGCTTACTTGACTGCCTACACTGCGGATCGACACAGGCTGACAGTGTTCACGAAGAGAATGCTAAGGAAGATATCTGAACCTAGGAGCGTGGCATTAAGAGAAAACTGGATAAAACTGCATATTGAGCAGCTTCACGGCTTGTACTGCTCACCACATATTATTGGGGTGATCAACAAGAAGACTGAGATAGGCTGGACATATGACATGTATGGGGACAGCAGATGTGCATACTGGGTTGTGTGGGAAAACTGGAGTGAAAGAGAACACTTGGAAGACATAATGTAGATGACAGGACAATATCGAAAAGGATCTTAAGTAAATAGGAAGGGAGGAAGTGAACTCTTTTGGATCAGGATAGGGACAAATGGCGGGTTACTGTGAAAAAGGTAATAAAATTTCGGGTTGCATAAAAGAGGAATATTTCTTGACTAGCTGAGGAACTGTTAGCTTCTCAAGGACTGCGCTCTGTGGAGTTAGTCTTGACTAGCGATTATCAGCTGGAGGTTGTTTCCATTCCGTGAAGGTGGCGTAAAACTCTGATGCCAGATTACAGTCTGCCAACAGATGCAAATCTGCAATGGAATTGTGTACAATCATTGAATATCTGCTTGTAAATAAGAACTGCTGAACTGCATTGCAAATCGATGATAACGCGAAGGTTATATTACAACAGAGCAGTGGGGTAATACACGCGTCTTAATGGATAGGTGAAATCGCAAGCGGAGACTGCTGCAACGTCTTTACATTCGTAATGAGAGGCAGTACACCAATTCCCATTAAAGTTAGTATGAATCCTGTGCCACTGGAGAACACTCCAATCCCGTAGTTTCTAATTTCCTACACCCAGCAATAATAACATGGCTGGCGCGTGAATTCGCGAGGCGATATTAACATTAGGCCTGTTTGTTTATACGCACTGATTTTGGGAGAATATGAGAATTTTTCTTAAAACAATTTCTTTGCGTGTAACGTACGATAAGAGCATTGACATCGTGTGACAGTTTTATTTAACTTCTTGTTTGATGGCAATTACTGATTACAATTAAACTAGATACGGCACAGATCCTAAACACTGAGGGTTGTTTGACCGTGGATCTTCCTCATGAAATAATTTGGAATGAAAACTTGATGAAACAAGGTAATTTTATTGATATATTTTTAGCTCTACATGTTGCGGGTACATACTACGTAGGTCGTGTGTACGGTGCGGATGGTGCAGCGGCTCTCAAGACCGCCACCCATCCATAAACTCGGTGCAGAAAACCATATGCTGCAACTCAACATTTAATGCTCCTGATGATGGGCGTATGTACCCGAAACATGTCAAGCTAAGAATACATCAATAAAATTATCTTGTTGTATCAAGTTGGCATTTCACATTATTTCATCCTAAACACTGTTTACTTTCTTATTATATTTGATTATATTTTATATTATTCATTACAGAATTACATATACAGCCACATTCACCAAGATTTTATCATAAAGACACACTACTATATTGCATTTTATCATTTTAATAATTCATAACTTTAGCTAACTTACTCACTCCATGGTGCAAAGTCCTTCTTGAGAAGCTAACTGGTTTGCAGCTAGTCAAGAAATTCCCCGCATTTCACGGAACCCGAAGGTTCATTACCGCACTCACAATCGTCCGCCACCTATCTCTATCCTGGGCCAGCTCAATCCAGTCCATATACCCACATCCCACCTCCTGCAGATCCATCCTAATATTATCTACCCATCTACGCCTTGGTCTCCCCTGTGGTCTCTTTCCCTCCGGCTTCCCCACCAAGATCCTATACACCCCCCTCTCCTCACCAATACGCGCCACATGCCCAGCCCATCTCATTCTTCTCAATTTTATCACCCGCACAATATTGGGTGAGTAGTACAAATCATTTTAGCTCCTCGTTATGCAGTCTCCTTCATTCCCCGATTACCTCGTCCCTCCGAGGTCCAAATATTCTCCTCAACACCATATTCTCAAACACCCTCAGCTTCCTTTCCTCCCGCAATGTCAGCGATCCTAAACATTGTTTGTAAGTCAAAAATTAAAAAGAGAGATTTGATGCCAAACCCCAAAGAAATAATGTGCGGGTAACGGAATCTTTTAGGCACAGAAACAAAACACAGCAAAATTATTGTATTAATAGACGGCGGAATATATCTGGGAGACTAAGACAAATTGGAGGTGTGGAGATTGAGATAAGGAAATCTTGCACAATTTTGGTGGTAAAACATCTGTCAGCACGTACACTCGGAACGCCGCAGAGGGATAGGAGCGTAACCTTAATATTGATCTCAGAGGCGTCGTAATGATTGAAGATTTTCAGAAACATCTCAGGATTTTTCCCACTTCTTGGCTTTGACATTACTTGTGTTGGACTTCCGCGTTCTGCGACAAGAAAGTTCGCATTATTTTCCCTACTGCAGTGTATGTCTGACCTGTTACAAAATGAGTAATGGATCTTTGGCAACGTTTCCCAGACTAATGTTCCCATTTTAAGAATGTCACGTATTTAGAATCCTTTAAAAGTAACGGACCAATGTTTAATTAACAAGAGGAAAACCTTCAAAGCGTGCATATCCTGCCCACACCCTTCTGCCTCTTCGTAGAACTCCTTTTGCATTTAAATCCTGAGCAATTAGCAGCGAAGACTACTGTGGCTTTACTTGTAGTCCTGCTGTGTATGCAGCTAGATTCCTTAAGACGCTGGTTAATCAAATAAAGGTAAATGAGTTCGTTCCTTTTGATATGGTTATTTCTGTTAGCCTCCCCCCCAGTTTCTCTCCGCGTCCTGTTCTTCTCTTTACAGATGCAGAGAGAGAGAGAGAGAGAAAAGAACACACGTTCCTGGTTCTAGTGCTTTTCTCAAGAAAGCTGTCCTCTTACTCTATTACTAGGAACTAAATTTAAGAAATTAATTCTTAATATTTTAGGGCTGTAGCTGCATTGCATGTCGTTAGCTAAGATTCGTACCAATTAATTTAGAGTGGGAATTTCAGAATAAGGGACATATTCAGTGCAGTCAATGGCAATTGCTCAACATGAAACTGAAATTCCGTTAACTTCTAGCTGTGATAAAATGGACAGCTTCATCGGAGGAAGCTATATGGACACGCTAGTTACGACAGATTCTCAAATTTTCTCAAAATTTCGACCACACTGTTGAGAGAAAGATCTGTCTATACGACATTTGATTAGTTCGTAGTTCTGCAGGTGCGGATTTCATCAGTGGATAATCAGTTGTCAATGTATCGATGCAGCTGTCTGTGTTACCTTCCAGGACTGAAATATCAGTTCTTTTTGGAAATTAAAACAAAACAAAAGTCAGGATCCCTTTAAATTTTGACGCAGTGTCACACCCAGAAGAACAGATCACTTTACCTGGACCCATGAAGTGCGGCGATTAAGAATTTATACCATCTGCCAGCAGAGTGTTCGCCCAATGTGTACGCAGCTACACTGTACACAGTGTAAGTCCCATATTCCTTTTATATTCAACGGCTTTTGCTTTCCAAAAGACTTGTTAATCTGTTTTTAGTCACCTTCGCAAAATTGCGAAAAGCGACTGTTAGCTTACTCATTTCTATCCGTCCGTCCGTCCACCCGCATGGAATAACTCAGCTCCCACTGGACGATTTTAATAAAATATGATTTCTGAGAATTTCTCTAAAATCCGTCCAGAAAATTCAAGTTTCATTGAAATACAACAAGAAAAAATGTACTTCACATAAAAATCTGTGCATATTTATGACAATATATCGCTGAATTCTTCTTAGAATGCGAAACGTGCCGGGCAAAGTTTATAGAGTACAACAAACACACGTTTTATTTAGTTTTGTTTTGAAAACCGTGACGTTTATGAGACAATGTGGAGAAATGTGGTAGAATCAGACAGACCGCAGAAGACAATATAATATGGTCCACGGGCTTTGCATGTTGGATAATTAAGACTACATACATACACTCAGAATATGTAACGTGTAACAATAGTTACAAGAACGCGCTTAATTGTTTCGTTTGTACGTGTATCGCCTGTCTTGTTAACATCTATTCTCACTCCAAATTTTCAGACTTTTTATTAATTTGGAAAGAAGATACATGGATACAATTTGTATTAATAAAATACTGTATATTTTATATTATACATTTTATACACGATCGCCTAACGCTTATGAAGTTATTGTAATTTATTCAGGAATGTAAATTTTGCCTTTCCATTGGACAATGTTACATATTTTTAAGTAACTATGAACTTTGTGTATACTCACTCATGATGGCTGTTATTAGCCGAAACATGTATACAGCCATGAAACGCCAGTGAAATTATTTATACAAATCTTATCTAGTAGTAGTAGTAGTAGTAGTAGTAGTAGTATTCGATTGACAACAGCCAGCAATTCGCGGGGATCACAGTCGTTAAATATTAATCAGAAGCTTTAAACATAAGAATGTTTTGCTGCTATATGGTGCAGACGGCAAACAAAATCATTCTTGTATCGTGTAAGGGAAGTTCTAAAGTCGAATCTCGGCAAAAAAAACCCTGCTTTGTTAAAATAATAGATAACGTGTCCCTCACCTCTTCGACGCCAATGATGAATCTGTGTTTTGAAAGGGGCTGTGACTGATTAATCCACATTAATAATGAGAAATATAAGGAGTGGCTCAAAATTCTATTAAGGGTTTAGTGAAATGTGGACTAATATATGTTGTACATTTCTTCCTTTCATAATTTATAGATGTGTTAGGACTGTAGTAACTGGATTACAAAAAACGCATGCCCTTGAATAACGCTAGTGTTAACAGGTGAAAATTCGCGTTAATACGAGAGGAGATTTCCCCTTAATCGGTTTGGACCAACCACTATTTACAACTCTCATTTGTGTTCACAGATTCAGAGAAAAGAAATGCATAATATAAGCTAATTTCTGGCAATCACATAATTTAATAACTTAACATAACAGATATATGCACGATAATGTAACTGGTCAAGATTTACGATCCAAATTTTAATATTTTTAAATTGTCTGCAGGCAATAAGTGAGATAAGACAATACAGCACAGTATTTATTTATGTGAGGTCCAGCTATGTACTGCGACAATTCTAACAGACAACTCGAAAAAGAAAAATTAAATTCCATCACACAAATTTTCATACAAACTTTCCGTTACACATAAACGGGCACGCCCACGCCCACGCACACACACCACATACACACACACACACACACACACATTGGAATTGTAGTGGTTGTTCACTGTGTGGGATGTGTTTGCAACCAGTCTTGACATGTTCGTACACGTCTTAGCAACTCATGACACAAGTTGCAAGTGACTGCGTTTGCTCAGTTGGCTGCAGTAGGTCGCGGAAATAACACGTGCGTTTATGTCATAGCGATTTTTACGGTGTGTGAAAGTACCGAACAACGCATTTGCATCAAGTTTTGTTTAAAATCGGAAAAACCGCAACGGAAACGTATCAATTATTGCAGCAAGCATACGGTGAAGATGCAATGCGTCGTACACAAGTGTTTGACTGGTTCCGTCGATTTAAAGAGGGTAGAACCTCTATTGAAAGCGACCCCCGCTCGGGACGACCGTCAACATCGTGAAACGAGAAAATGATTGCTAAAGTTAGAACAATCGTTCGCAATAACAGGAGATTGACAGTACGAGAGATAGCGGATGACTGTGGGATCTCCGTGGGCTCATGCGATGCAATTTTAACCGACGATCTGTACCTGAAACGTGTGTGCGCGAAGTTTGTGCCACGTTTGCTAACAGATGACCAACGTGAGCAACGTCAGATAATCGCCCATGATTTGTTTGAGCGTTCATGTGAAGACGTGCAGTTTCTTAAGAACACTGTGACAGGTGACGTGTCCTGGGTCTACGGGAACGACCCGGAGACAAAACAGCAATCGTCACAGTGGAAGGGTCCCACGTCTCCGAGACCAAAGAAGGGGCGCCAGGTGCGAAGCAAAACAAAGGTAATGTTACTGGCGTTTTTTGATTATGAGGGTATCATACACCACGAGTGCCCTCCCGACGGGCAAACAGTTAACAAGGAATTCTACTTGGAGATCTTGCGACGTTTGCGTGAATCAATTCGCCGAAAACGACCGGAAAAATGGCGGGATGGCGACTGGATCCTGCACCATGACAGTGCGCCCGCACACACTTCATATATTATGCAGCAGTTTTTGGCCAAACACGGCACCTCTCAGTTGCAGCAGCCTTCATGCTTACCAGATCTCGCACCGTGTGACTTTTTCCTATTCCCAAGGCTTAAGAAAGTTCTGAAAGGACACCGATTTGAGGCAACGGAGGACATCAAACGAAATTCGACGAAGACACTATTAGGCATCCCGAAAGAGGAGTTCGCAAAATATTCCCAATAGTTGCAGAATCGTTGGGCGAACTGTGTAGCTGAGGAAGGGAACTATGTTGAAGACAATTAGGGTTAAACCCCCGTAAGCCTTATCTACTTCAAATACTGTGGTCAGTCCGGATACTTTTTGAACAAACCTCCTATATATGTATATACAAACCTACAGTCAAAATGTTGGATGCTAAACGAAGAAGAAAAGTATAAGCGAGTTTCTTGGATGATTATAATCATCCGCGATCAAGACACGCTGAAAGAGACTGTCACATTATTCTGGGGTGTTATACCGTGTAATTCTGCAGATAAGAACAAACATTCCGAAGGAACCTTGAATATAAATGAAGCAGGTTCTCCGAAACACTGTTTCTTACCTACAAGTTTGAATGACTTCACATCTTAGAGGGCCATAGTTTTGATGATAACTTTCGAAAGAACCTAAAATCTCGACTGAAAGAGAGAGGGCATGCTTTTAAACGGACACTGACAGGAGCAGCGAAACATCGAGAGGAGAGGATAAGATTTGGTTGTTCCAGAATTTTCCAGTTGCAATGGAAGCTAAAACCACACCACCTAAGATACTGATGTTTTTCACCACGTATGGCTGAAACTTGTGAGGTGTTTAGAACTTGGCAGAAACACTGACAAGCAAAGAACTGCTGATTGTTTTGTGGTCTTCTCAATTCGATTAGACTTAAGCAGTAGTGTGTCCACTCCCCAGGCCCGGAAAGTTTCCCTGGAGATTCCACCTTTTTCCTTTTACCGAGGAACATGAGTTCCACAACAAGTGTAGCAAAAGCACTGGGTCGACATTGGGTGACCGAAAATATCAGCTTGACTTTGAAAAATTATTACAAGGACAACTACAGTTTCTAATCTAGTATATTAATCTTCTAGCTTCACGTAAATAGCAGTAGTACATGCAGCTTAAGTAACATCAGGGAGCAGATTCGCTCTTGAGAAGCTGGGACGTGTTCGATGGATCAAGAAATCCTCCAGGTTTTCAGGAATCCTAAGGAATACTATCTTTATCACAAGGGCCCATAGTATTTCTTATATAAAAATTCAGTTTTAACGTTATCAATCAATCAAGCTGACATTACGTGTGGATTCTTCCTTCAAGTTTTCCGACATATGCTTTTTACTCACTTTCCATCATATGTGCTACATGACAACTCATCTCTTTCTCTTTATTACCATCAGGCTAATAGAACAGTGAACAGGGTGCATAACATTAAGTTCTTTATGTAATTTTTTCCACCCTCCTTCCACTTAGCCTCTATTATCTCCCTGGCATTTTGCATCCAAGTGCCCTCAATTCAAAGACTCCCTTTAGCTTTAGGTATCACTTAAGTGTCTTAAGTGATTTCTAACACACACAAACGCCAACAACTGAAATGTTCGTCTCTATGCATTATTCCGCCTTGGGTGAACAGAATTGTAAGAAATAGGACGTCTGCGATCTTTACGCCCACAAGATTTGGTTGGTCCATATGACGCAGTGTACATTGTGTGAATTAATAAATTAGTATCCTCTGGAATACAAATTTTAGGTTAAATTAGTTTAGAAAACAGTCTATTCATCATACAAAATCAAGACAGAGGAAAGCTTCTTTTATCTCCTGAAGTGTGAGGTAAAAGTAAAGGTAAAGTGATCCCGTTACAGGCCCGGTGTGGCCCAGAGGGTGGGTAGAGTTATAGCACTACTCTTCCATGACCGCGGCACTAGAAGGGGGTGAGTGGTCAGCAGCACGCTCCGGCCGCACTTTACCCCCAGGAAAGACCCGGTACCCATTTTACAGGAGGCTGGGTGGGCGCCAGGGCCGGTCTCGACGGACGGAAAATCTCGTCCCCACTGGGATTCGACCCTGGACCGTCCAGCCCGTAGTCAGTCGCTATACCGACTGAGCTATCCGGCCCACTGAAGTGCGAGGATGTGTCCATAATGCTGGGAAAAACCTTAGGAGCCCCCACACCAAAACAAGGACAGAAGTTCCTATCAGCATACGTAAGCAAACAGTGTTCTAGGTACAGCTCCCGCGTTTTTCCGAGCCGAGTCTTTTAGATGTTCATCTGTGGGGACACTTAGAGACCCTACTGTATGATCGGACGTGTGCATGCGTGCACTCAATTGGGTGCAAGATATTTTGAGCATTTGTGGTGAATTTTGACTTCCCAAACAATAATAAATCAACAGTAAATAAACTGAAAACGTTTATTGTGTCAGTTGTAAATAAGTTATTACGTAGTTAACGAGGTTATTGTTAAATTAATCTTCCAGTTAAAGTTCAGAAACCACTCATTTCCGAAGCTTTCACTTTGTTTCATTACGAAGAATTCACTCTTAAAGTGTGTCCAATCATTTTAAATACACCGCGCATTTTTAACTCATTGTTGCAGTGTTCTTTAAATACCATAATACGGATAAGCCGCAATTCTAGCGCATGTTTAAGGCTCTCACAATAATGCTGTCCAATGTTTCTGTCCTCTCGGTTATACCGGTGTGTATCTTCGGCTATTTAATACCAACTTTTTACGTGGAAGCTTTTGACTTCGTTTTCAGGACAGTCAAAGAATAAAGATGCAGACAGCAAGCTCTTCCGACAAGTTGGTAGTAATGTGCTAACCCACACGGCGTCAAATTCCTAGAGACTGAATTATTCACATCAGTATTCTTCGATTTTGAAGTAAATACCAGCTGCGTAATGGACGACAGAATTTTGATTTTTGTTAGTGGCAGAAAATTACTTTCGCCTGCTTTGGGATAAACCCTAACGCCTAAAAAACGAGCATCCGTGTTTCTTTTGCGCAGATAATATAAATAATTTACACAAAAAATAATACAAATAATTTTTATGCCCAACACTTGACACCCGCTGCCAGGATCTGAAATGCACAGAGCTGGAAATCCACGTACCTGGAACCAAAAACTCCAAAATTTGATACAATTGCCTGTACTGTTTTGGTGTTCAGTGCGCTTCATTGTTCTAACTTTGTATATTATACAGTTTCCACTAATAAGCGAAGGAAGTGCTAAGAGAACTTTACTTTGTTTGGCCCGAAGGTTGCACAGACCGGGCACTAATCAAGTTTTCATCCCTTACAAAAACAACTCAAGTTTACTACCTTCCGAAATTATGTCGTTTTGCTGAGCAGTGGGGAAGCTGATGCAAGGTGAGTCTTTTATGGAGGATGAGGGTGAAAGGTGAGCTGAGAGAGATCTGCTGTCGTGTCCCTGGAAGATGTGACTGCGATGTCTCCCTCAGGAATCATCAGCCTTAGTACGTCACATCCGGTTTGTCATTAGACCGCAGCGTCGGACCTCTCAAGGAATTGTCACTGAATGTCTGTTTCACGTATAAAGCTTCTATCCCTTTTGCTTTTACTGCGTCGGAGAAGGTAGGAAGGCTATCTGAGTTTGCGTGCTCTGGCCAGTGGCTTTTTAAAGCAAAGTAGCCCAAGGGTAAACGCGGTTAGGCTTTTTTCCAAATTCTGCTGTTCATATCTGACATAATGTAGGCATTAAAAAACTTGTAATGTACTGTAATGTTCATAAAGTGCATAAAATGAACGCGTAATATGAACGCCAAGCCCATTTGTCACTTGCTTAGACATACGTGTCATTTTCACAGAATCTTACACGTATTTGTGGGCCGTGTATCTCAGTCGGTATAGCGACTGAGCTACGGGCTGGACGGTCCGGGATCGAATCCCGGTGGGGACGAAATTTTCCGCGCGTCCAGACCGGCCCTGGGGCCCACCCAGCCTCCTGTAAAATGGGTATAGGGTCTTTCCTGAGGGTAAAGTGCGGCCGGAGCGTGCTGCTGACCACTCACCCCCTTTCAGTGCCGCGGTCATGGAAGAGTAGAGCTATACCTCTATCCACCCTCTAGGCCATACCTGGCCTGTAACGGGATGACTTTACCTTTACCTTTACCCTTACCTTACACGTATTATCGAATACATGATCACAAGATTGTCACAATACTGAGCTGATGGGAAGACAGAACTTCGTTTCGTTTAAGGGAGGCCGCCAGTTTGATCATAGGTCTGGAGGCTACTTATCCTTACAGAATATTTCTGTGGTGATCCTGATTCCATCCAGCCAGTGTTTTAAAATATTTGACGAATGTTTCTTGCCATAAATATTCTTCTCCTTCAACATTCCCCATTATCTTTTAATTCAATATTATCTAATGTTCGTACACTTCAAAATGTCTGTGTGAAATAAAGAATGCTGCGTGTCCAGGAAAACTGAAGGCACTGATATTCAAGCGCAAATGTCGAGCATGAGAATAGATAATGCAGGGCAAATAACAAAACAGTTCCAAAGGTAAGATGCGCACTACAAACACAAAAGAGCCAGCAAGCGTGAAAAACGTGGACTATACGTGCCATCACGCTAACAAAGACATGGTGAATCAGTTTAATCAACAAACTGTTACAATTTTTACAGAAGACATCCCGCTGTGTTTCACAAACTAAGTAATAAAACAATTTTATTCAACACGACTATCTGTTATTATAAAAATATTTGCTTTTATAAAACGCAACATTTGTCGACACTTAAGTGTCATCATCAGTCATGGAGAGTTGTAAAGGATGTTATTAAAAATATCTTGTATTATCTTTCATGTAAAAGAGATCTCTTTCTTAGAATGTCAACCACTACAATTATACTATCGTATACAAATCAACCTGACAAACCTTAATTTCATAATACGAAACTTTTTTCTATGTACTCTTTGTTCTGCCATTACGAGAGCATGTAGACTGTAACATTGAAAGTAAAAAAACTACAAATACGAAGTTTAGGTTTCTTATAAAGTCAATATTATTGTTGTATTTTTTACTATGTTGTAGTGAGAAGTAATTAACCTTTTTGTGCCATTTGTTTTTATGATACAAAATTGTTTATGTGTAAAATTAGGAGGTTAAACTTGCACTAATATCGTGAATTTAACAGTTTATAGAAAAATATCTAAAATTTTATAAAATAATATAATTGTGCTAGGTAAAGTTGTAATAAGTAGATCGTTTTCATAGAAATGATAACTAAATGTACATGACTTCCCTTCTTGTATATCTGTACCTGATGATAACCCTTATATGTCGAAACATGTAGCGTTTGATAAAGGCAAATATTGTTTTAATAAAAAGATAGCAGTGTTAACTAAAATTGTGTTTATTATTTAAATTGTAATAAATATCCAGCACAATCAATAGTTCATTGAGACATAAGTTTAACCTATAAGCCTCTAACCGTACCAAGATTTGGCAGACCGGATATGTCTTTACATATATACCACTGGATTTTAAATGCAGAGGACTGAAGAATTATTCGTGTTTATGAACACAAACTCGTTATGTGGCACACATATGCAAATAGACCCAAATATGAGATTGTACAATAGTAGTTCCAAACCTTTGGGACGCAACCCCCCCCCCAAAGTGCCGCAGGGTTATGCAAAGAGCCCCGATATTTTTCTTAAATTCACAACAAGCCTCAATCCTCCAGTCAGCACTTTTCTTCATCTGTTATTGTTATTGTTTTTTGTTCTTGTTATAATATAAGAGATGCGATTCATTTACAGCGGCTCTGCAGTTACAAGTTTTTGTCACCGCATAGGTTCTCCAATAACGTATTCTAGAAACAAAATATTTAGAACGTGGGGGTGCGAGAAATTTAGAAGTTAGGGTGCAGTTATTATATTAGAAATTGTGGGGAACCTTTGGTCTGCCTGATAGAACTGCGGCGTACAAACAGGATGGACCCAGAATGTAGACCGCATAGAATCTTAAGGAGGCTTCCTTCTGTGTCTAATGGGACAGGAGGTAACGGAGTAACTGTCATTGTTCTTAATATGACAACGAAATAAGACGTCAGAAGAAAATCTGGAAACTTGTAAAAATAATCTTTATGGAATGAATAAAGTAGGTATGAAAATATTTATATGATGAAAAATCCGGTAAGATATTACTCTATTCTGTATACGTAAAGATGTATAAGAGAAACTTAGTACAAATAGGCAGTGTGATTTGTAGCTTTTATGAATTTGCCTAACATAGTAGATACACGTATGATTTTAGAGAATAAATTACCTAAACAGGCTTAGATGTATTAGGAAATAGTTAATATGGTTCATGAATTAAACAAAACAGAAAATCACACCATTATTTTTCGAGTTTCTGTAATCTCATTCATAATTTATACGGATCTTTCGGCAAAAAAAGCAATCACTAATCGGAAGAAAGGAGTCAAGACAGTTATATTAACAATGCTATTAACTCAAGTGGGCCTATATCTCAGACGGAAAATGGAACTACTGGAAATAATACAATTATACAAACAGAACAATGCCACAAAAACGTTAGAATATAATACCGATTTTTTATAAACGCCTTTCCAAATTGTAGAATGTTGTGACTTCTTTTGAAGGTAGAGATGGTCTCTAATAGTTCTTTGACTTCATAATTTTGATTAGCTTTGGGCTTGTTTCTATACGAAAACTTCAAAGGTAGACAGTGAGCTTCCGAAATTTTCAGGTTTCCAGCTGATGTTTTGCCACTCCGATACCACAAATTGTTTAACTTCGTCAACATCTTCCCGCAACTTGAGGTTTTTATAGAAGAGGAATGAAGGGACGACCGGTTGGAAGGCAGACAGTCCTGCGCCACGCCCCCTCCGTCAGTCTTCTGAATTATTGATAAGAAGTTGGAGACACTCCATTTCGACGTGCCCAGACTTAAAAAAAAACAGAAGATATTTACATGTGATGGGGTGAGGTTCAAAGTCATGCAACTTGACGCCACGGATACATCAGACGGAAACTGATATCATACTCTTGTCCCTGTTGGAAGCAGCACGGCATAGACACGTGAGTGGGGACAGAGACAGAACTACATGTTTCGATCTCCTCATCCCTATGGGAAGAGGATTCAGTAGCCTTTGAAATGTGACTTGTGCCAAAATGCTTGCGATGGGAATGTACCTGGAACGCAGTGGTAAAAAAAAAAGTTTAAAATTTTAACAATCATAAATCTAATTCGATTTTGAAATGACAAGACGCTGTTAATTTTTTTTTATTTTCATTGTTACACCGTGCATGTTGTCGAGTTACTCAATTATTATACCAACTAATGCACATATATAAAATTTATAAAATTTACACATTAAAACATTAAAAACGCTCCGACATGTTTCGGTCCTAGGACCATCATCAGGGAGCCATATCGTCCTT
>Ga0131853_10002073_pt1 | contig 35966 bp, 41 predicted proteins | sample TergutLab28metaG_FD_92764 | JGI IMG/M metagenome (GOLD analysis project Ga0131853, IMG submission 92764) | Labiotermes labralis P1 segment gut microbial communities from Petit-Saut dam, French Guiana - Lab288 P1 (version 2) (version 2) | ecosystem: Host-associated > Arthropoda: Insects >... | reverse complement strand
TTTTATATCATCAAGCATTTTTCTTGAGCCGGTTATTAAATCATAGATTGGTGCGTCGCCAACTTTAATCTTGACTTCATTAAAACCGTCTTTTGTAATTACTTCACCTTGCAAGTAAATAAAACCATCTTCAATCTTTAAAACATGACCTAGAGTTTCTCCCACTGTATCACCCATGACTATAACTGTTAAAGAAAATAATAACCCAAAAAAAATTAGTGAAGCAGTTACTAATTTTTTCATAATACGTCAACCTCCAAAGTTTTGACCTAATAAACATTTATAGTATATCCAAAATGCATATAAATATTACCATTATCATAAAATTAATATGAGGTGATTAACTATGGAGAGAGTACCATATAGGCGTGTTATGCCTTCAAGAAGCGGTAGGGAGTTTATTGAAACTAATGAAAATGATATTTCGGCAGGTGAGTCAATAATTTTGCAGTGTGTTCTTTGTGGAATTATTATTGTTTTTGTTTTAATTATTAGTGTATTAGATTTTGCACCGGCTCTACAAATCCGTGACGGTATTCAAAATGCATTAACCGGAGCAACAACAGCAGGGGAGCTTATTGCTGAAATTCAAACTATTGGAGAAGAACTTTTCGGTTTTAACAGAGCTTACGACGAAACAAATGATTATACAGAGCAAGAAATATATATACCAAGAAACTACAATCCTGAAAATGTAAATTTACCTCCAATTATATCTCCAGAATATTATTTCCCTGTAACAGAAATTCCTTAAAATCTTTGTAAGAACACATTTTTGACCCTTCATTTATTACTGATGCAGCAGATGCAGAAACAGCGAAATGCAAAAGTTCTTTTTCTCCAGCGTTTTTTAGGATTCCATAAATAAAACCTGCAATCATAGAATCCCCTGCTCCTTGCAGCCCTCTAGCCTTTACATTAAAAGCAGGGCTATAAAAAGAGTTGTGCTGCGAAACCAAAATAGCACCTTTAGCCCCAAGTGAGACACATATATATTTTGTACCTTTGGATATAAAATTATTTTGGCATAATCTTTTTATATCCTTGTGGGTTAAATTACTATTAATATTAAGCAAACTACTTAGTTCATACAAATTTGGCTTGATTAAAAAGGGTTGCTTTGTTTCCAAAGCAGATTTTAAAGCGTTTCCGGATGCATCAAGAAAAACCTTCCCATCCCAATTTTTATATAGCTCGGCATAAAAATTAGCAGGTACACCGGGGGGCAAACTTCCGCTTAAAACTAAAATCCCACTTCGTTTACTTAGTTTGTTTTTTAGCGCATTTTGTGCTTCCTCTGAAATTAAAGAGCCTTTTTGATTTAACTCTGTCATTTCTTTTGACGCTTCATCATACAGCTTTATATTTACTCTGATAGAGCCACTAACCTCAATAAAGTCATGCTTAATACCAAGACTGTTGAGTCTATTAGTAAGTAGCCTGCCATTTTCAAAAAAATTAAAACCTGTGACTAGAGGCTCAAGTCCCAGGTTTTTTAATGCAATACAAACGTTAATCCCTTTGCCGGAAACGTCTTGCCGAGTAAAATCCACACGATTTATCTCACCAAAATTAAACTCCGGTACTTTGTAAGTCCAGTCAATTGAAGGATTTAAGCTTACTACCGTGATTTTACTATCTTCCGCCTTTATCATAAGGTTGACCAACAGCTTTTGGAGCTGATGTATTTTTGGAAGTAAACGCAAGAACAATAAGCGTTGCGATAAACGGAAGCATCCTGTAAAAGTGAGCAGGGATATCCGGCAAAAAGTCAATTGCAGAGCTTGAAGCCGCAATTGTTTGCATAAGCCCAAAGAAAATTGCAGCAAACAAAATACGCAAAGGTTTCCAACTACCAAAAATAAGAACTGCAAGCGCAAGAAAACCATAACCGGAAACGTTTCCGCTAAATATTGCTGAAATTGGTACTACCCAAACAAGACCGCCAAGCCCAGCCAAAGCACCGGAAATAAGCACCCCTGCATAACGCATTTTTACAACACTAACACCAACCGAGTCCGCAGCCTGCGGATGCTCACCACAAGCACGAAGACGAAGCCCAAATTTTGTCTTGTAAAGTACAAATGCAGATATTGCCAAAATCGCAAAACCCATATAAGTTGTTAAAAATACATCTCGGAAAAATATCTCCCCAATAAACGGAATACTGCTAAGCCCGGGTATGGTTTCTATTCTAAATTGGTTAATAAAGTGGACATTTTGAGTTCCTGTTACAATCCTTGAAACATATACTGCAAAAGCTGGGGCAAACATATTTATTGCAACACCACTTATTATCTGGTTCGCTTTTAAATTAATAGCCGCATAAGCATGGAAAAGGGAAACTATGATGCCAGTTGCTGCTGCAACAAGAAGCCCTAACATAAAAATTGGCTGCCCAGGTAAACGGTCTTGGAATGTTGTAATAAACATTATCCCGGTAAAACCACCCATAATCATTTTGCCCTCAAGGGCAATGTTCACAACACCGGATTTTTCAGAAAAAAGCCCACCCAACGCAACAACCATAAGTGGAATTGTAAAAACCATGGTTTGTTGTGCTATGAAATAAAACATATTCATGAGGATTTACCTCCTTTTGCTTCATCAACATCTTTTTCCTTATTTTCGCTTGCTGCAACTACTTCTTTTGCAAAAAACTTTTTAATGGCACCAAGAAGGAAGGCTTTTACTAAAAATACAAATGCACAGAAGTAAATAATAACTGATATTACCATCTCAATAATTTCTGTTGAAAAACCAAACGGTTGAATCCTCGCACCGCCAAGGAAAATATATGAAACAAACACTCCTGAGAAAATAATACCAATCGGATGATTTAAACCAAGGAATGCGACAGAAATCCCGGTAAATCCTTCTTTAGCAAGGTTGTCAACTATACTCATAGAAAGCCCTGTGCCGTTCATGAAGTTAAGTGCTCCACCAACACCGGCAAGTGCTCCGGAAATCATCATTGAAAAAACAATATTTTTGTTTTGGTTAATACCGGCATATTTTGCAGCATCTTTATTGAAACCACAGGCTTTAAGTTCATAACCAAATGTAGTTTTTTCTAAAATTACATATACAAGGATTGCAAGAAGAATTGCAATAACTATACCAATATTAACAGCAGAAGAGCGAAATGCAGCACCAAACGGCTCACGGAAAATACGGTCAAAGCCCATACTTGGAAGGTTTGATGTTGACGGCATTGCAGTTGATGTTCCACGACCTTGGTCAAACATGAAGTTTATAACCATATAATTAACAAAAAACATACCGATATAGTTTGTCATAATACATGAAATAACTTCGTGTACATTACGATATGCTTTAAGTAAACCTGGAATAGCACCCCATAACGCACCTGCAACTGCAGCCCCAGCAACAGAGGTGATAATCCTGAGCCACGGAGGAAGAAAATCAAAATTTACACCAACAAAAATTGCAACAAATGCACCAAAGGTAAACTGACCTGTAGCACCAATATTAAATAGACCGGTTTTAAAAGCAAATGCAACCGAAAGCCCTGTGAGTATTATTGGTGTTGCAAAAAGCAGTACGTCACCAACATTACGCATTGTGCTTGCACCAAAGGTTAAAATTGTCCTAAAAGCAGGAGCAGCCTGTGAAGCATCACTTATTAACAAAATAATAAAACCAATAAGAAGCCCTGCAATTATTACCAAAATAGAAGATAAAATGTTTAGTGTTCCGCCTTTTTTCATTTTGCTTCCACCTCATCTCTTTTTGCACCGGACATATATAAACCAAGTTCTTGAAAAGTTGTAGTTTTTGGATTTACATCCGCAACAATTTCGCCTTCATACATAACTAAAATCCTGTCAGATACATTCATTACTTCTTCAAGTTCAAGTGAAACCAGTAAAACTGCCTTGCCGGAATCACGCTGGGCAAGAAGCTGTTTGTGGATATATTCAATTGCACCAACATCAAGCCCCCTGGTTGGTTGAACTGCAATTAGAATTTTTGGGTCACGGTCAATTTCCCTGGCTAAAATTACTTTCTGCTGATTTCCACCGGACATTGCACGTGTCATTGTTTCTTCACCTTGCCCGCTTCGGATATCAAAACGGTCAATTAATTTTTTTGCATAATCCTTTATTTTACCAAGTTTAAGGAATCCGCTCTTTTGAAACTCGTTTGTATAATAGGTTTGCAAAATTGTGTTGTAGGCAAGACTGTAATCAAGTACCAGCCCATGTTTGTGCCTGTCTTCCGGAATGTGAGCAATCCCCATTTCTGTTCTTGCTCTTATTTTTTCTTTTGTGATATTTTTGCCTTCCATTATTATTTCACCGGAGTCAATATCACTAAGCCCTGTTAATGCATACACAAGGTCTGTTTGTCCGTTGCCCTCGATACCTGCAATACACAGAATTTCACCAGCTTTTATTTCAAAAGAAATATTTTTTAATTTATCCTTACCTGATTTGTCCTCTTTACTTTTTTGGTTTAGATTTTTGACTTGTAAAATGGTTTCACCAACTTTTGCATCATCTTTTTCAAGGCTTAGTGTTACCTTGCGGCCAACCATCATTTCACTCATTTCTTCCTTGGATGCGTCTGCAACATCTACTGTGCCAATCATTTTTCCTTTTCTAAGAACACTACAACGGTCGGCAACTTGTTTAATTTCATCAAGTTTGTGTGTAATAAATAAAATAGACTTGCCTTCTGCTGCCATATTTTTCATAGTTTTCATAAGTGCTTCAATTTCTTGTGGGGTTAAAACAGCGGTTGGTTCGTCAAAAATAAGTATTTCATTGTCACGATAAAGCATTTTTAAAATTTCAACTCTTTGTTGCATACCAACTGAAATATTGCGGATTTCTGCATCAATGTCAATGTCAAACCCGTATTTTTTAGAAAGTGCTAAAACTTTTTCACGGGCTTCACTCATTTGAAGAACACCACCGCTTGTTGTTTCAACGCCTAAAACAATGTTTTCAAGTACGGTAAAATTGTGTACAAGCTTAAAGTGCTGATGTACCATACCAATACCAAGCTTGTTGGCGTCTCCCGGTCCAGTTATTATTACGTCCTTACCATTTTTAAGAATGTATCCCTTTTCCTGCTTGTACAAACCAAAAAGTACGCTCATCAGCGTAGACTTTCCTGCACCATTTTCCCCAAGAAGAGCATGGATTTCGTTTGGTTTAAGCTGCAAAGTAATATCATCGTTTGCAATAATCCCCGGAAACTCTTTTGTGATTCCTCTCATTTCAATGATATACATGCTTTATCGCCTCTCTCTTTTATTATGTAAGAAAACCAGGCAGTTTAAAGTAACCCCGCCTGGTTAAAAATTTTATAGATTAAATTACATTTCGTTTACTGTAACAAGCGATACGTTTGAAAGAACATCTCCCATGTCAAGGCTTGGTGAAACTACAATAGAGCCATTTGCAAGTTGAGCAAAAATTGCGTCATATTGTGCTTGTGAGAAATTGTTCCAACGTGAGTTGTTCATTGGTAAGCCAATACCATTGATAGAAGCATTAAACATATGGACTTGACCACCACGGAAGCTACCATTCATTACGTCAGTAATCATGTCAAAAACTGAATTGTCAAGTGCTTTCATTGCTGAAGAAATAACTACTTCTGAAAGATGTGATTGGTCAACGTCAACACCAATTACAACACCGTCTTGAGCTTCTGCACCAGCAATAACTGAGCCTGTTGCTCCACCCGCTGCGGCAAAAATGATTTCTGTACCTGTTGCAAACCATGCAGCTGCTGTTGTTTGGTGTTCTGGTGTTGGAGCAAATCCGCCAAGGTATAAGTAGCTGATTGTTACTTCGCCAGCGTCTAAACCAAGTGCAGCTGCTGCATACTCAGCACCTTGAATAAAACCATGACCAAAACGTACTACAGCTGGTACTGCAATACCACCCATGAAACCAAGTTCTCTAAAGCCATCGTTTACTGCTGCATAACCAGCTAGGAAACCAGCTTCTTGTTCTGCATATTCAATAGCAGCTACGTTTGCTTCTACTCTTTGACCGCTATCACCGGCTGGTATAGCATCAAGAAGAATAAATCTTGTGTCAGGGAACAAGTCTTGTGCTTGGTACAAAGAAGCAACAAAGTGGAAGCCAGGCATAACAAGAATGTCAGCACCCCATGCAACTGCGTCGTTAACAAGGTCAATACGAGCTTCGTCGTCAGCTGAGTGAGGTTGGAAGAACATTGCATGGTCTGCACCAAGATTGTTTGTGTTTAAGAAGCGTTGGATACCATCCCATGCTCCTTGGTTAAATGAACCATCGTCAAGAATTGAGTCTGGTGAGTGAGCAATAAGTGCAATTCTTACAGCGTCAGCTTCCGGAGCTGCTTGTTGCTCAGTTGTCTCATTATTGTCATCTGATTCATCAGATGGCGGTGGTGTTGTGTCTGGTGTTGTAACTTCTGCTTGATTGTCGGTAGCTGGTGTACCACCGTCATTGTCATCATCGTTGTTGCAAGCTGCTAAAGCCACTGCAAGTGTAAGCATTAGAGCTAGTGAAAAAATGAGTTTTAAAACCTTCTTCACAATAGATTCCTCCTTGTTTTTAACGGGAAAAGTTTGCGCCTTAAAAAATGCTTTTCACATTTTAAATGTCTTAGACATTTTTTTAGCGAGTTGTGTAATAGGATTGTAATTGACGAAAATTGTTATGTCAACTTACTTCTTAATTTTTTGGGCAAATGAACGATAGTATTTAAAAAAAATATTTTTTACTTGGAGTTATGACATGTCTATGTTAAAGTGTACGGGATAGTTTTAATAGTTTTATACAATTTTATGGGTAAAGGTGGAAATAATGAAAACAATAGAGACTATAAATGGTGTGGAGATAATTGTACAACAAGATGAAAAATATTTTCAAGTCAACGATGCAACAGGTGAAGAACTAAAAGCAATTTGGCAGCATATTAAAGATAAATACAAAGGCTTTGAAAATGCATTTTGTTTTAGAAATGTTGAAATTCCAATAAAAGAACTTGAAGTAATGGGAGCAAAAATACTTGATGACGCAACAGAAATAAGACTTTTCCGTGAAGATTTTGATAAGCTAAAGAAAACAGAAGGAAAAGGAAGTATAGCAAATTCCACAAAAATCACTCCTATAACCTTAGACAACTATGACTTTTTTGCAAAACATCATGACGCAACCTTTCCTGAAGGATTTTGGTGGACATCTGAAAGGATTCGCAAAGAAATAGACAACTGGGGGGTTTTTGCTTGTTTTGATGGTGAAGAAATTACTGATTATGTAGTAATTAAGCGTTCTGCTGCGGAGATATTTTGTATTCCTTCAAATGATGTAGTCAAGGCTAAGGCTTTGCTTGTTGCAGCTGCGCTTTTGGCATTTGGTGACGGGAATGATAATATGCTTTATATGATAGATGAAAGCGAAGTATCTTGTATGGAAGCTGCAATGGAACTTGGATTTAAAAAGTGCGGGTTTTACAAAGGTTATACTGTAGATATTTAATATTGACACTGTAAAAAAAAGTTGTTATATTACGGCATGTAAAATAATAAGCTAATGTAGCTCAGGCGATAGAGCAACTGATTCGTAATCAGTAGGTCGGGGGTTTGAGTCCCCCCATTAGCTTTTTTTTATTTCTTTATTATTAGGGAGGTATTTATGAAAAAAGTACATATTATTTCAGAAGAAACCGCACTGCTTAAAAAGTATGTTGCAGAACTTAAAAATAATGAACTTAGTTTATCAAGTCAAACTGCAAAACAGTTTGTTGAATCTAAGGGGTTAGATTTGACTTCTGCTGAAAATTTAATTAAAGATATGGATGCAGATTCGTTTACTCATACTTTAGTTAAACTAACCCGAGGTGAAAGAGGGACAACAAAATCCATCCGAGTTGCTGCATGGGTTAAGAAGTTTGATTTACAGGCAGAAAAAATCCCCCATAGTGACTTATGGGAGATTTCATGTTTTGCTACAGAGGTCGGAATGAGTGGAGATGATGACTTTCATGAAGAAGAACATCATGGAGTTTTTGATTGGTTTAAACATCATTTTATTATTGCTGGGATGATTGTTATAGCGGTTTTAGTTTTCCTTGGCACGTGGATTTTTACCGGGGATATATTTGCCGCTTGGATTATTGTTGAAATAATATTGGAGATATTGATGTTTTTTGAATAAGGGAAGAGTTTACTGTGTAAGCTTGCTTTTGTAAATTTGAACTGCAAGTGTAAATGAAACAATAGTAATGCCAACACACCAAGCTAAAGCAATATACAATTCATTTTCTAACGGGAAACCAAGCATAAGCGACCGCACAGCGTCAATAACCGGTGTCATCGGTTGATGATTTGCAAAAATTCTAATTGCAGTCGGAAGTGAATCTGTTGGGGCAAAGCCACTGCTTACAAATGTTAAAACTACCAACAAAAACATACCTCCGCTTATGCTTTCGGCATCTTTTGCAATAAGTCCGATAACTACAGCTATCCAAGTTATTGCAATGATAAAAAGAGTTAATATGAGTGTGATTATAAGCCAATCAAAAAAACTTGCACTTGGGCGGAAGCCAATAATAAACGCTACACCAATAGTTGAAGCAGTAATTATCATACTCCTTAAAACAGAAACCCAAACATGACCTGAGATAAATGCTGATTTTGAAATTGCCATTGAGCGAAAGCGGTCAATTATACCGGTTGACATGTCGTTATACACACCAAGAGCTGTTGATGAAGACGCATTTGCTACGCATTGTAAAATTATACCGGGTACAATGAAGTTAATATAACTAAGTTCTCCAAGGTCTGCGACTGAGCCAAATATCAGACCAAAAAGTACCATCATGACGAGTGGTACAAAGATTGCAAGTGCGATTGCCTCCGGGCTTCGCAGGGTCTTTTTTAGATTTCGTTTAAACATTATAAATGAATGTGAATACATAATTTTCTCTCCTTATTTCTCACCAATTAATGTGAGGAATACATCCTCAAGGGATGGTTGATTTTGTGTGAAACGAGCTACTTCTATGTCATTTTCGTTTAGCTTATTTAATACATCGGAAACTTGCTTAACACTTCCGTCTGTTGAAATTTCAAGGCTTTTTCGTCCTTCTTTTACTTCGTAAGCTGTTAAAATTTTTGCTGCTTTTTCTTTTTCTACGCTAGAAATAAATTCTAATTTTATTTCACCAATCGGCAGAATTTTTTTAAGCTCTTCCGGTGAGCCTTCGGCAGATATTACCCCGTTGTGGAGTATTGCAATATGGTCTGCTAAATATTCGGCTTCTTCAAGATACTGGGTTGTAAGAAGAATTGATGTGCCGTTTTCTGCAAGTTTGGCGATTAAGTCCCACATCGCTAGGCGGTTTTGCGGGTCAAGACCTGTTGTTGGTTCGTCTAAAAATATTACCTTGGGGTTGCCGAGTAAGCTCATTGCAATGTCAAGACGACGACGCATTCCACCGGAATACTCACGTACAAGTTTGTCTGCTGCGTATTCTAAATTAAACTGTTTTAAAAGGTCATTTGTTTCTTTGGCTGCGTTTGGTAGTCTTTTTAGTTCACATATGAGGTGTAGGTTTTCCCGTCCGGTAAGTACTTCATCAACTGCGGCATATTGCCCTGTAAGACTTATTACCCCTCGTACCTTGTCAGACTCTTTAAAGACATCAAAACCACAAATTTCTGCACTTCCGCTATCGGCTTTTGTTAGAGTTGAAAGGATTTTTACACAAGTTGTTTTTCCTGCTCCGTTTGAGCCAAGAAGGGCAAAAATTTTTCCTTTTCTTATGTGGAAGTTTACACCTTTTAGCACTTCATTCTTTTTAAATGATTTTTTAAGGTTTGTTACTGTTAAAATGTTTTCCATTTTCTCCTCCTAATTAATAAGGGTGTTTGAGGGATTTTCCCTCAATTCTACCTTTTAGTTTTTATACATTCAGAATGTATGAATAATGTGTAAAAATTTTGCTCTTATACAATACGTATAGGAGCATTTTATGTTTAACTTATTTTTCTATAGTTTCTTCAAACATTTTTCCAATATAACTTAGACCGGATTCTCCAACCGCATCATCAATTATATTTAAGCCTACACTGTCTAAAATCTCACTTGCCATTACAGCTTTTTTAGCAATATATTCCTCATTTCCGGAGAATATAACAGGCAAAAGCCAATAATTAAAAAGGACAACAGTAAGTTCAGCTACCAAAAGGGGATTTTTAACTACTATTGAGCCATCTGCTACACCTTCTTCAATAAGCGGATAAAGCCATTCCCTTGCTACGGTAACATTAAAGTTTAGGTTTTCCATGAAAAACTTAGGGCTTTGTAGTAAAGCAATGCCTGCAATTCTTAAATCCATATATTCATCATCAATACTGGCAAAATTTAATTTCATTGCCAGTTTAATTTTTTGTAAGCCGTTTAAATCATTTCTCTTACTTACAACATCAAAAGGATTTGTGTCGTAGAATATTTTGTCGAGAAGTTCGTTTAAAACATCTTCCTTGGATTTAAAGTGGTGATAAAAAGCACCACGGGTTAGCCCTTCCATGTTTGCTACTATATCAAGAATTGTTGACTCCTCATATCCTTTTTCCGAAAAAGTTTTGGTTGCCGCTTCAAGGATTTTTAGCTTTGTTTCTTCAGGGTATTTGTTCCGTGGCAATTTTGTCACCTCATTTATACATTCACCATGTATGTATTATACGCAAAAAAATATTTTTGTCAACACTTTTAAAAAAAACTTTTGATATTTTTGAAAAGCAACATATTCGAGCTGTATAATTTCCGAAGAAGTCTAATGCTGTATGCTATAATAATCTTATAAAATCAAGATGAATTTTAGGAGGAAATATAAATTGGCAAGAGATTTCTTTACAACAACCCAAGACACTGTACGTAATCTTAATCAAACCGAGCGTGGTCTTTTTGATTATGTTGTTAAAAATATTGATGTGGTTAAATATATGAGTATACAAAAGTTTGCAGCAGAAAAATTCCTGTCTACCACAACTATTTTTCGTTTTACAAAAAAACTTGGATTTTCAGGTTATGCGGACTTTATCAATAGTTTGCTTGTTACGTCTCACAGCCGGCAGAACACAATTTTGCCAAATGTTGTTATGGGGCGTAACTATGGTGAGGAGTATTTAAAGAATGCAATGGAAGCAGTGCGGGTAATGTCTTCAAAGAGAGTGGAGGATATGGTAGCCCTGTTGTCATGCAAACCAAATGTTTACATTTTGACAGATGATAATACCCATACCATTGGTCAATACTGCGAAAGGCTTTTTATTGGTTTAGGTTTCCACGCTTATTTTCCGGAAACTGCCTATCAAATGCGTAACCTTGTTAATCGTATCGGACAAGATGATATGATTTTGGCTCTTTCATTCACTGGGCAAGATGATGATATGATTGATTTCATTAAAAAAGTGTTTTTGACCGCTCGTCCTCATCTGCTTTCAATCACGAGGGCAGACAATAATCCGCTTGAAAATTTGTCAGATACCAATTTTTATGTTTTTGCTGATGAAATACATGTTCCCGGTATGGATTTGACTTCAAGTGTTACTATGCTGATGATAGTGGAGCTCTTGATTTATGAGTATATTGCAATATCGAATATTTAACATGTAATAATGTTACGCAAAAAGTAATTTATTACTTAATGCGGACTATCTATACAATATGCATAAACACCCTTTCTTTTTTACACAAATATACGCTATGATTTAAGTATAGATAGGAAAAAGAGAAGGGGTTTTATTGTGCCGGCAAGAAAAAAAGTAGTAAAGTTAATGCATGAAGAAAAAATGCAAACCAAGAAATTTAGGCTGTTTGATGCCGTTTTAGCTGCTGTGTGTGTAACAATGGTTGTTGAATCTGTTGCACCAACTGCGGCTATAGGAAACAGTCAATATTTTTGGTGGCTGCTGATGTTTATAGTATTTTTTATACCATATGGTTTTATAACTGCGGAACTTGGCTCGACTTATTTAGATAATGGCGGTTTATACGATTGGATAAAACGAGCCTATGGGAAAAACTGGGGTAGCAGAGCAGCGTGGTACTATTGGATACAGTTTGTATTTTGGTTAGCGTCTTTAGCAGTTTTATTTACAGAGGTGCTTTCACAAGTAATTGGGAGAGAAATTTCTGTCATACTCTCTGTTGTACTGCAACTATTACTCATTTGGACTATGTGCTATGGAAGCTTGCTTCCTATTTCTGTTAATAAGTGGTTAATAAACCTAGGTACTTATGCAAAAATTATACTTATGCTGGGGCTTGGCTTGTTTGGCTTGTACTGCGGCATAATGTTTGGATTTGCAAACCCAGTAACTTCTATATCGGATTTATTGCCCAGCGTTGGCGGAATAACATTTATATCCGTTATTATCCTTAACTTCAAGGGCTTTGAGGTTGTAGCTGCTTTTACTAAAGATATGAAAAACCCAAAAAAAGAAATTCCAAAGGCGTTTCTTTTGGGCGGTATTTTAATTTGCTTTTTTTATGTATTTGCGTCATTTGGAATTGGTGCGGCTATACCTATAGCAGAACTTAGTACATCCGGTGGGTTAATTGATAGTTTTGTACATTTCTTTAATGTGCTTGGGCTTCCCGGCAGTGTGTTAGTTCCTATTGTGGGTGTGCTTTTCCTGTTTACTTTGTTTATAAACGTGCTGTCTTGGGCACTGGGGGTAAATTATGTTGCATCACATGCAGCGGAGCAAGGTTCTATGCCCAAAGTATTCAGTAAGAGAAATAAAGAAGGTGCGCCTATTGGGTCATCTGTTCTTATTGGAATTGTTGCCTCGTTAATGGTTATTGTTGTGCCGTTTATACCAAATCCTGATATTTTTTGGGGATTCTTTGCACTTCAAATTATTACTTTGTTTTTCGCTTATTTACTTATGTTTCCGGCGTTTGCAAAGTTACGAAAAATTGACCCGAATGTGGAGCGTCCATTTAAGACACCGGGTAGCCCACTTATGATAAACCTTATCGCTTATGTACCACTTGTTTTGCTTATTGTGTCTGCAATATTTTCTATGGTTTATCCGCTTGCTGATGGTACTTGGTATTTTGATACTATGATAGTGGTGGGTACTGTTGTAGCAGTACTCGTTGGTGAAGTCATTGTTTTTATGACAAATCGGCAGTGTAAAAAATGAATTTCATAAAACCCTACTTGCTGAAAAAAATGGCTTCTACCCTCATGTTCGAGAGAGAAGCCATTTCTACTTAATTGTTAGAACCTAATAGATTATTCAAATTAATTATTGTGCCACCTTTGCTTTCATAGTAGTGTAGCATTTCGTCAATTTTCTTTTTATCATAACTTGTTATGCAATCTGCTATGACACTAACTTTATGTTTTGCTTTAAGCAAATTATAACAAGTTGATTTAACACAAGCAATGGCATCTGCTCCTGTTAGGTAGAACTCACATATTTCATTTTTACTAATAAAGTCTACGAAACCCTCGCTGGTTAATGCGTTTTGCTTGTACTTTGTAAAAATATTTTCTGATACCATTTTTAAGTCTGGAACTAATTCAGACCCCCGTGTATTGGGTTTAAAAGTCCTTGTGCCATTTGACAAATTTTCGTGCCTAATGTAAACAACATGAATATCATTACTAACTGCCCAATCAACAGATTTGTTTACATTTTCAATAATATCTTTGTAATTCTTTGTTATGTCGTTTTGAATATCTATTACCACTAAGGCTTTTTTCAACATAGATTCTCCTTCCTGAAAGACAGATGAAATTTTGTACTCACGAGTGACTTTGTAAGCAGGATATCATAACAAACATGACAACATTATGTCATGTTTGTTATTTGTTAAAAATATTTTATTGGTAATTATTGTTATGTTGTTCAGCTTTTATTGTTCTCATTTGTCTTCCTCGTCATGCTGGTTTATGGAAAATCCCCCGGTTTCCTCGTTTGTTCGGATATGAGAAACTAGTTCTAATATGTTCTTCTGTGGCTCACCTCTCAATACGCTTTTGATGACATCTCCAATCCTTTTTGACATTTCATTTCCTCCTAATCGTGAATGGCTGAAAACATATATGCATTGCCGGGTTTGCCATCAGTGTATATTTCTGCTGTCCAGTATTTTTCGGGATATGGAATCCCTACACCTTGACCAAGTATGATATTGCGGGTCACTTCATACTTGGCATGGACACCGGAGGCCTCCGGCTTGTTAATAGCATCCGAATCACCGGAAAAAGTAGAAAATGCAAATTGTGACTGGAAGGGCAAACCTGCACCACCTATATAATCAAATGTGAAGTCAAAATGCACAAATCCTTCCGGTACAGGGGTATCCGCTTTCATAAAACGCCCGAAAAAGAAGTGTCCAGCCTCTACGTCTACGCCTTTGCCATAGTGGTGTACAAGCAGAACATCATATTTTATGTCCGAAATATGTTCATTCATAGTGTCAAGTGTGCGAGTTATCTCACCTTGGAATGATATATCCAGCCGTTCAGTATCCAGCCAACTTTTATCCTTGTCGTCTCCGCAGTCTTTCCCAATGAATCTCATAGTGGGCATATGCTTGTATTCAAAACTCTCTACCTTAAAGCCGATTTGTTGATTTTTTACTTCATCAGGCATAAATAAACACCATTGCACCTGTGCGTCACAGTTTTTTAAATGATTAATATAGCCAAATATAGAAACACTGTCTGTGCCGTGGCGACCTGTTTTACCTCCGGCAAATTGTACTCGTATCTCACGCTCTTGCATGGTAGAAAAGTTGGTAAATATGCCGGATATAGCTTCATTTACACGAAAATCATCTTTTTCTCCCGATAATAACTTATCAAAATCGTCCAGTGCCTTAAACACAGGATAGTTGACAACACCTTCCGGCTCTAACTTCTTCAAGTATTCCCTTAACCGTGCATTTTGCTTTTTAAACCGCTCAAAAACACCCTGCATTAATATCTGTTCATTTTCAACAAGCTTGTCTGCTGTCCACTCAGAATCGGTCAGCAGCCATTCTGTCAATGAATCAAATACATCTGGATTTGTTGCTCTTGCTTGTCCTGCCCAATCAACAAGTTCATCGTACTTGTCATCAGCAGATAGTTCACTTTGCCCGTCAATTTCATTCCAGTTGACTAAGTGGAAGTCACTATTTAGTTTCCAAGTCATTTCAAATCCTCCTTGAATGATTACGTTAATGACAAAAGGATTAAACAGGCGAGCCTGTCCCTTCTGCAATTTTGAAGGAGATATACCGTGAAATCTTGTAAACGCCTTGGAAAAGCTTTCTTGCGTATCGTATTGATAACGCATAGCCACATCAATAACCTTGTCTCCCGACCGTAATAAATCTTGTGCCGCCATGCTTAACCGCCTGTTGCGTATATATTCGCCAACAGTTAATCCGGTTACAACATGAAAAACAAGCTGGAAATGAGAATTTGACGAATACGCATGTTTTGCTACCTCGTCTATACTAATTTCATTTGTTAAGTTATCTTCAATGTAGTCAATGGTTCTTGATAGCCTTTGAATCCAGTTCACAATGTACACCCTCTATCTTCAAGAAGAATCATACAATAGTTATTCCTTAAAAGTCATGTCTTAAAATACGATGGTTTGTCCAACGCCTTTTCAAAAAAGTTTGAAAAACCATCATCTACTTCTGCATACTTAAATGGATATTCCATGTCTATATAATATTTTCCGCTTTTCATATGTATTGATATGCTGTCAAGCGGAAACCCTACATTTCTTTTTTCATGAGGTTTTGTTACTAAGTAAAATGGGTCGGAAGCTATGTCATCACCCATATGTTCAAAAACCTGCCCTTCTCCAAGAATCAGGCAAATTGCGTTGCGATACCGAGCTGTCATTTTGCCGCCCATTTCGCTTGCGAGTGTTGAATAATAAGTAATAGCAGTTTCGTCGTCCATGTAGTCGTTTAAACCACGGACATTTATTCCCGGCTGCTTGGAATCGTCAAGTCCATCTATATATAAACCACTGTCGCAGGAGAATAGCGGCACTTTTAAAGCTTTGTAATACTCAAGTGCTTTTATTCGTGCATTGTCTAGTGGGCTATTTCCGTTTTCTTCAATATGCATTTTTGGTGCGTTTATGTCTGTAAGACTTAGGATTTTAATTCCTAGGTGAGATATCTTTTTTTCCATAAATGTTATTTTGCTTTTGTTTGTTGTTCCGTATAGTAGTTCCATTTCTTTTGCTCCTGTCATTGATGAGGGTAAATTGCCCATGCCGGATTTTGTTCTAAATAGCTTGATTTAATAGCCGGGACAAAATAAGCCATTTCATAATCCATGTTATCTCTTTGAATAGAGATTTGATACCACGGTGCAAAAAATTCTAACCAGTTTTGCCCTAATGAGTGTCCGAAATAGACTAGCTGTATGCTTGTAACTTCATCAATAGTTGGCAATGCTTGCCCCATGTCTACCCCAAAAGAGCCTTGCCCCAGGAGCATACGCTCTTTGGCTTCTGACTCTGTAATTATAGGAAAGTATCCAACTTTGTCTTTCAGCAGCATACTTATCGGTGTTAGTTTATCTATTCTTGAAAGCAAGCCATGTTCGTTTGGCATAAAACGTACTCTGGTTCCATTTAGATTAAAAAGCTGTTCTATTTCTGATGGATTTGGTTCAATTCCAATTATTGGTGCAAAATATTCAGTTAAAAATTTTATTGCTTCATCGTTTACCTCTTCCCAAGAAAAAACAATATCATTTGGGAGTTCATAACCATTAAAAAAATATATTTGCATAAACCCATTTTCTTCTACAGTTATTTCAATATTTCCTGTTGAGAATGTAACTGCTTCTAACCAAATTCCGTTTGGTACACTATCCTGCTCAAAAGTATTTTCGCCAAACAAAAGTAACGTGCTTACCGCCATATCAGTCATTTCTGAAAAAGAAAGACCATTCTTGGACACCCCTTCATGTTCTGCAATTTCACTTGGAATCATATGAAAATGGTTGCGAAAAACCGGCATCATTGTGTATTCGTCATCATCTTCTAATTCAGAACTGCACCCGATAGTTAATGATAAAATAATAATAAAACAAACAAGCCATAATCTTTTTTTCATTTTTTTGCTCCTGTCATTGACAAATCTTAATAAGAATTTTAACATAAAAGAATACAACCTGAAAGTGAGTGGAAACATGATTGAAAAATATTTAAAACGTATAGGCTTTGAAGGTGAGATAAAACACGATGTAGAAACACTTTCCAAGCTTCAACATCATCACTTATTATCAATTCCATATGAAAATTTGGATATAATGCGAGACATTCCACTTTCCCTTGAAGTGGAAGATATGTACGAAAAAATGATAAATAAACAAAGGGGCGGCTATTGCTTCGAGCTTAACGGGCTTTATGCGTGGTTACTTAAATCCTTGGGCTTTGAAGTTACGGAATATATGGCAAGGTTTTTTGAAGACGAGCCTGACCTTCCCCCAATGCGTCGCCATCGTGTTTTAGGGGTAAAATGTAATGAAGGTTTGTTTTTAAGCGACGTTGGTGTTGGGCTTGTAATACCAAGGTTTCCAATTGAAATAAAAACAGGTATAGTCTTTGAACAAGATGAAGAAAAATACAAACTTGAAGAAGAAGAGTTTTTTGGGTTTATGTTATACAAATTTAAACGTGGTGAGTGGCACAAGCTTTACTCTTTCACTCAAGAACCACAGCTTGAAAAAGATTTTATTATGCCAACATTTTATTGCGAAAACTATCCGGATTCGTTTTTTAGAAGCATGGATATGGTTCATATTTTTACAGAAAAAGGGCGTAAATCTGTTGCAAGACGAGAAGTTAAAATTTTTGAAGGTGAAAATGTAACAGTGATAAATCCTAAAAGCGAAGAAGAATATTATGCTTTGCTAAAGGAGCATTTTAATATTGTGATATAGAAATAAGGCAAAGAGTATAAAGATAAGAACGAACAAGAAAATATCACCCTTGGTAAATTTAAGGGTGTGGAAACTTGTTCGTTCTTTTTTTGCACGAAAAGCCCGCATATCTAAGGACATTGTGAGTTCTTTTGCCTTTTGCAGGGCTGAAACTAACGTTGGGAGGAGTAAATACATATAAAGTGAAAGACGTTTTTTAATTTTTAATTCCTCAATCACTACCCCTCGAAGCTGGAGAACCATTAAACTGTTTTGAAGCTCTACTCTAAAGCCCGGCACGAAGCGGATACCAATTAAAATCATAAACGCAAGTTCATAAGGCATTTTTAACTGAACCAAACCTTGAATCAAAGTCCGTGATGAATAAACAGTAAACATTGATGCACCCAGGATAAAAACAAAAAGCCTAAGTCCAACAATAGCACCAATTGATAGACCGCCAGCAGTTAAAATCGTAAAATTTCCAATGGAAAATAAAATATCTCCGCTTGGCGAAAATAAACTTCGTAAAATTGTAACCAATACAAGAATTTGCAGCAACCTTTTTAACCTGCCGAAGGTTTTTCTAAAATTAACTCCTAAAGAAAATGCACTAAAAAGCGTCACAAAAAAAAGCACAGCCATTAATACTAAATCAGTTCTAATAAAAACTGCTGTACCTGAAGTTAAAATTACAAGTATAAAAATGACCCGTGGGTCGGGGGTGGTTTTTTTGCTAACGCTATTCATAACTTATGTATTATAAAAGCAGACTATCAAAAAGGATACCCTGCTTTAACAAAAAATATTTTATTCCCAAATAACTTCAAAACCTAATCCGTTCATAAATCCGGTAAGTGAACTCATGAAGCTTCAAGTTTAATGATACAAGCGAGAGTTTCTAATCAAGCATTTTTTTTGAAAGGCACAATATTGTTAGGAGTGTTTTTTGAGCGTTTACTTGAGTTCATTAATTCATCAATTGCGTTTTCGGCAGCTCTTTTTGCAATGGTATCAAGACCACCCTGCATACCATTTCCACCTTTGCTTTTCGCACCACCGCCTACTTCCGCTAGCATGTGTGTAAACTCAGAAGCACTTAAATTTCTTTTCCTCTTCATTAAAGAAACCCCTTTCGAGTTATTTTTTTACTAATTTAAACAACAGTCCTACGGTTAGAAGCAATGCCGCACTTTTTAGCGTACCTCTTGCTATCTTGCCTGCGGCTTTGAAGTCGTCGCTTCTTTCGTCAATTTTGGCTTTTTGTTCCTCTGACTTATTCTTTTTGAAGAAATGGGCAACGCCATCAAAAAAATCATCACCGTCGCCAATTGTCTCTGCTGCATCATTTAATAAATTTCCAAGACTAGGGTCTATCAAGCTAATCGCCTCCTATTTTGAGAAAGAATATGTTGCTCCACAATGTGTACATTTATTGTTGAAAACTGTAGACTTTCCGCAATTAGCACATTTTTTCCCCATGCCGCCCTTCCCGCTGTTAGCGGGGTTTTTCATAGTGGTAGCGCATTTGGAACATTCACGACCAGTAGGAGTTTCAAAGAATGTAGCTTTACCACACTTCGGGCACATTTTTCCTGCCATTTCCTCACCCCTTTCACAAGTGTATGTGTGTATATGTATATGATATCATTTGACAATATAATCCGTCAATAATTATAATGTATATGAAAAAAATAATTTACCTGCCGAGGCAATTAATCTGTGAGAATATAAAAAGGTGTGTAAGAATGGCAAAAATGCCAGCACCAACACACCTTGGGAGATATATAATCAAAATTAATCTTTCAACCAAAACAGAGTAAACGCAAAATTAACAAGTCCACATGCTAAAATAATCGTGACGATTGAAAAAGCTGTAAATCAATGCTAAACTATGGCTTAGTAGTGATGGGCGAAAGCCTGTGTGTGTAGGTGATGCGATGAATCCTTACACTCGCTGTGGGGTGTTTGGCGACACCTCACAGACGCTACGATTTTTTGTAACAAAGCCATTTTATCATACTTTTTATAAATGAAGCAAATAATCTTTTTATTATCTTTTTATTGTAGAGGTTGGTGAAAAAAATGAAATTATGGTTAAAGCCATTGCTAAATAAACTTACAAATAATCTGGTACAACAAAATCTTGATGTCAAATCAATAATACTCTTTGGCTCACACGCTCGTGGGGATTCACGGTTATCTTCTGATATTGACATAGCTATAGTTTCAAACAATTCGTTGTCTCATGAATCTCGTGGACTTATCCGCTGCATTTTAGATGAACTTCATGAAACGGTTGAAATAAATCCCTTCTTTACTAAACAGGAATACATTGAAAAAGCAAATGATTATTTTGATACTAATTTTTACATAAAAAATGAGGGTATAATTTTATGGCAAGAATAAAAAAGCGGATTGGGTGTTTGCTTCACACCCAATCCGCTTTTATTTTATACTATTTCCATTCTCAATCATTGAGAAGGATATTTTGAATTAGTATTAATTAATCACTATCTCAATAATATACCTAGCCCATCTGTTTGGAAAAGGGTCTTCTGCCATAACAAGCATAAATGGTGCATCCGCCCAGTTTCCATCACGCAAACCAAGAGCTTCATTATCTTCTTCAAAAACAATGTAGGCTTGTCCATCGGCTAAAGCTTCGTCTAATTCAATTGCAGTAGCAAAACCGTCAATTGAAAAAAATTGTACAACTTCTGCATTTGAATAATCTATATTCAAATGCCTGAGAATATTAACAAGGGACACCCCGGTAAAATATTGTGTATTTCCACGAGGGCTCGGGGCTATATCATTTGTTTCAAGATTTATTAAATCTTCTATAGAAACAGAAAAAGCTTCTTCACCAAAAACAACTCTAAAACTTCCCTCAACATGATACTCCAGCCGTTCGTTCATTTGCCGCCAATTTAAAAATGCCAGTACTGCAACAATAGCCGCCAACGATAATACAACCACTGCAATGATTTTTGAATTTTTTGTCATAATTTTCATCCTTTATAGTATATTAAATTTTTTAACCTCGGTCGTAAGCCTCCATCCAAGTAGCCCACCAAGCCCACCGGACAAAGCCGCCATACATAAACTAAGCATCATGGGTACAAAAGGCAAAGCCATAATGCCAACACCAACTAAAAAAGTACCGGTTAGATTTGCAATCATTCCGCTAAAAAACAAACAAAGCTTACAGCAGCCATTATGACGGATTACAAAAAGCAAAACAAAAATCATAACTCCAGGCATCGTGTATGTAATTATTGTCATAGCACCATGATGACCACCAAAACCGGTTGCCATAACAATAAAAGCCTGTGTAATTCCACATAAAATTGCCGCACTTTTTTTCCCTGTAAAAGAAACCGACAGCACCAAAAAAAGCATGTAAATACCACCGGCTACTGCACCACCGGGGATAAACAAAGGACCGGTAACAATTCGCACAAGCGGTCCAATTACAGATCCAACTGCAATGCCAAGTGCCGCTAAAACAGTAATTTTCATTAAATCAAAAACAGTAAATATTTTTAAAAACTTTTGCATAGGCTAAAGGCTACACTAAACTAAGGATTTTGTCAAAGTTTTGATGTTTCACGTCTGCTTACCCCCGGCATAACCAAAGCGTGAGTTAGTCTTCTTGGATTTGTGTCATAGCTATATCCCGGTTTTTTGTAACCATTTGTGTATGCTGATTCAATCATATCAAAAATTGTTTCAATATCACCCAGTGCTTTTTCCGGGGTAGATTCAATTTTTCCGCCTAAACGAAGTGCAGAGTGGAAGTCTTCCCATTCGTGGAAATATCCTTGTCCTGCATTGTACTGCAAAACTTCTGCAGGGCGGTTGTCTTTATACGTTACATTTACAAAACCGCAATGTCTTTCTTCCAAAAATATTTCACCATGAGTACCAAAAATACGGAGTCCGATTATTGGAGACTGCGTTTCCTTGCCGCTTACAAAAAAGCTGTAGTGTCCTGCAACTCCGTCTTCAAAATCAAGAAGTGCATTTATACATGAGAATGGTGTAAAATCAAGGTTCGATGGGCGACCAAAAGCGTAGACATTATTTACGTCACCAAAAAAATAACGCATACGGGCTATATGGTGTACACCCGAGTCAAGCAAAACTCCACCCTCATATGTGGGATTTTGCCGCCATGATGTTTGAGCAAAACCTCCTTGGTTGGCACTTTCTTCATACTCCACAATGTTGTTGTCAATAAAATAAACGGGGTTGCCAATTTGCCCGCTGGTTAAAATTTGTTTAATGATTGTGTTTTCTTCTTCGTAGCGTAAGTTTTCTGCAACCATGACTTTTACGCCTTGTTTATTTTTTTGTCTGATTAGTTTTCGTGCTGCTTCCGGGGTTGATGCAAAAGGCTTTTCTGCTATCAAGTGCTTTCCCTTGTTAATGACTGCTTGAGCCGTTTCAAAATTTTCGCTTATCGGTACAAGAGAGAGAACTGCTTCAATGTCGTTGTGTTCAAGCAGCGCATTTTGGTTGTCAAAAATAGATTCTGATGATAGTCCAAGAGCATTTGCGACATTATATACTTTTGTTTTGTCTTTATCACAAACAGCTACAATCCGAAACCTGTCTTGAAGTTTTTCAAGTGCCGGAGCATGGAGACGCTCCCATGCAAGACCTAGACCTATTACTCCAATATTTATTTTATCCATAAAACCACTCCTAAGGAAATTCATTACCTTATATGATGCTGCTTTTATGGATTTTTATTCATAAGGATAAAAAACTCGCTATTCCTACAGCTTTACGAGTTAATTTTGTTATCTCCTCAAAATTTCCCTCGTTGATAAGTTCGTCTTTAACCATCCAGCTTCCGCCACAGCACATTACACTTTTGACGCTTAAATAATCCCTTAAATTTTTCTCGGTAATGCCACCGGTTGGCATAAACTTCATCTTGTTATAAGGTCCGGAAAGAGCTTTTAACATGTTGACCCCACCGGCAGCTTCTGCAGGGAAAAATTTAAGCATCTCTAAACCAAGTGACATGCCCTGTTCTATCTCACTTGGTGTACATACTCCGGGCAGCATTGGTATGTCTTTTTTGTTGCAATACTTTACTGTTTCCGGGTTTAGCCCGGGAGCTACAATAAATTTTGCCCCAGCATTTGCTGCTTCATCAACCTGAGTTGGTGTAAGTACTGTGCCTGCACCAACAAGTAATGTTGGCTCGGCCTCTACCATGGCTCTTATTGCATCAGCAGCTCCTGCTGTACGGAATGTAACTTCTGCACAGGGAAGCCCTCCTTTAACAAGTGCTTTTGCCAAGGCTGCTGCTTTTGACACATCATTTATAACAATAACAGGAACGATACGCATTTCTGATAGTTTTTCAAATATTGGGTGCATGTCAAAACATCTCCTAAGTTTTTTATGTACATTAACAATTTTTGTGGTAAATGGCAAGAGACTTTCACTAAAACTCTAAGGATAAATGAGGGTAAAAAGGGTCATAATAATATAAAAAGGTTATAAAAAAGTTTGCAAAGCAAACTTTTAACAACCAGTCGTGAAAACCGAAACCAAAGGTTTCGGCAGGAAAATGCGGAGCAGTTTCCTGGCACATAAAAATACAGGAGGCAAAAAATGAAAGATTGTAGTAAATTTAAAGAATCAACAAAACCACATCATTATAACCCGGAGGCAAACTGTCAAAATTGTGCTTATTTTTCAAAAGCAAATTGCCAAAAGCATGTTGAGCCTGCGGATTCCGGCAGCTTTGCTTTGTAAAAAAGTTTGCTCTGCAAACTTTTCACAACCAGTCGTGAACACCGAAACCAAAGGTTTCGGCAGGAAAATGGGAAGCAGTTTCCTGGCACATAAAAAAGTTTGCAAAGCAAAAAAGGCTGGCTCATCTTTTTTGATAAGCCAGTCTTTCGTCACCATTCTCAATCCATATTATACCGCAATATTCATACCCAAGGCGTTTTAGCAGTGTAATCATAGGCAAATTTGCTTCATGGGTATCAATTCTTACATTGCCAAACTCTTTAAAGCACCAGTTTAAGCAAAACTCCCCTGCGCCTTTACCATTTCTTCCTCTTGCTATGCGGTGTACAACAGCATATGGTTTATCATCAAGCCAAGCACCATTTATAATATCGTAAGTTGGGTCGGGTATTGTTGAAACCATAAATACAGCCAATATTTCATCCCCGCTTACGCATACATAACTTTGACCAATTCTAATATCTTCTTCAATTAAAGCTCGTGGAGGATGAACTGTCCCCCATTGGTCACAATTGCCGTATTCTGCCATCATATTTTGGGCAAAGCTATAAACAACCATGACCGACTCAATGTCTGCCATGGTTGTTTTTCTTATGTGCCAGGAAACTGCTTCGCAGTTGCCTGCCGAAACCTTTGGTTTCGGTGTACACGACTGGATGTTAAAAGTTTGCGGAGCAAACTTTTTTATGTGCCAGGAAAGCTTCATCTTATTCGAGTTCGCTTACTGCACCACGTGTGCTTAAATATACATTCATCTCTTCAACAAGCTCATCAACTTCCATACCATGTACTGTTGCTGCCTGCTCTAAAGTTTCACCTTGTGCTGATGGGCAGCCTACACAGTTCATCCCATGTGCCATGAGAATTGCTGCAAGCCCTTTATCCACTTTTAAAACATCTGCTATAACCATGTCATTTGTTATGCGTTCCATTTAAAATCATCCTTTGCTTATTAATTATTCTTGCAATGAAAATGTTCTGAAACGAGGGAAATACCTAAAAACAGCTCGTCCCAAAATATTGTTGCCGTCTATATATGGGTTGTCTGTCCAGGCTCTTGAGTCTGTAGAGTTTTCTCTATAATCACCAAGAACAAAATAGTGACCTTCCGGAACATAGAACGGACCATTGTTTCCAAAAATCCTGCCTTGTGTGAAATCGTCTCGTAATGGCTCTGTAGCATCATCTATGAAAACCTTACCATCGATGATGTTCACAGTTTCACCAGGCAAGCCAATTATTCTTTTTATATAAAGAGTGGAATCGCCATGAGGGCTTGATTGTCTGCGAAACACAACAATATCAAACCTTTGCGGGTCTCTAAATACATAAGAAAGCCTGTTGGCAATAAGCCTGTCATTTATTTGAATTGTAGGCAGCATTGAACCTGTTGGAACTGATGCGTTTACAATAATAAATCTTGTAATAATTAATGCAAAAACAACTGCAAAAATTATAGTTTTTGCCCATCCCCAAGCTTCTTTTAAAAGTTCTTCCCTTACATTAGGTGTCTCCATTTTTTACCCCTCTTTCTGTATCACAAAGCTTAGTATAACACACTCTCAAAAAATTACAAATGTAAACGTAAGATTATTTCATAAACTTTTACAAACTTTTTAGTAAAATAGTTGCCAATAGGACATATTCCTAATATAATGACTGGGATAATTCACAAACAGGAGGTATTTTATGAAAGTTTATTCGGCAAATGAAATTCGTAATGTGGCAGTTCTTGGGCACAGTGGGTGCGGAAAGACAACACTTATGGAAGCCGCACTTCATACAACCAAGGTTACAAGCCGGATGGGGCGTGTTGAAGACGGAAACACAGTTTCAGACTATGATGCAGAGGAAACCCGTCGTGGTTCATCTGTTAGTGCATCAATGATTCCTATTGAGTGGAAAGACAATAAAATTAATTTTATGGATACCCCTGGATATTTTGATTTTGTTGGCGAAGTAAAAGAAGCATTACATGTTGCGGATGCTGCTTTAATTCTTGCTGACGGTAAATCAGGTGTTGAGGTTGGTACAGAGCTTGCATGGGAAGCCGCAGCAGACAAACCAAAAATCATTTTTGTTAATGGTATGGACGATGAACATGCTGATTTTGCAAAAGTTATTGTTGACATGAAATCAAAGTTTAGTATGGGTGTTTCAGCACTAATGCTTCCAATTTTAGAAAATGGCAAAATGGTTGGATTCATCGATAACATAACAGGCAAAGCTTACAGGCACAACGGTACATCATCAGAGCCATGTGACCGCCCGGCAGAGATGGATACAATGTACACAGCGCACCATGAAACACTTCTTGAAGCTGTAGCAGAAACAGATGAAGCTTTGATGGAAAAATTTTTTGGCGGTGAGCCATTTACCCACGAAGAGTTTGTAAACGGTCTTCGTGCAGGTATTGCAAGTGGTGGTATCACACCGGTACTTTGTGGAACAGCTGTAAAATCTATTGGCATTAAAAACTTACTCCACACAATTGTAGACTACTTACCATCAACATCAGACCTTTGCGAAAAAGTTACTCTTACAAAGCGTGGTGCAGAAACAACACTTCATTGTGACGATACAAACCCACTTTGTGCATTTGTATTTAAAACAATTTCCGACCCGTTTGTTGGGCGTTTAAGTCTTTTTAGAGTTTATTCCGGTGTTGTTAAAAAGGGTGCTGCATTGTTTAATTCAAACCAAGAGCAGTCCGAAAAAATGGGCGGATTGTTTATAATGCGTGGCAAAGAGCAAATTGAGGTTTCCGAAGTAAGAACAGGTGATATTGGTGCTATTGCAAAACTATCTGCAACTAATACCCAAGACACCTTAGCAACAGAAGATGTTCCTCTTATCGCACCACCGATTATCTTCCCAGAGCCGCTTATGGCAATGGCAGTTACAGCCAAAGGCAAAGGTGATGAAGATAAACTTGTTTCAACATTTGCAAAAGTTTTAGCAGAGGATAAAACAATTAAATTTGAAATAAACAAAGAAACTAAACAAACCCTGCTGTATACAATTGGTGACGGGCAAATTGATGTTCTTATCAACCGCCTTAAAAACCGCTATAAACTTGAAGTAAACCTTGACACACCACTTCTTCCTTATCGTGAAACAATTAAGGGCAAGTCTGATGTAAAAGGTAAGTTTGTAAAACAATCCGGCGGCGGTGGTCAATATGGTATTGTTGACATGCGTTTTGAGCCAAGCGGAGATATTGAAAAACCATATGTATTTGAAGAAGTTGTTGTTGGAGGAAGCGTGCCTAAACAGTACTTCCCGGCAGTCGATAAGGGCTTATTTGAAAGTGTAAAAGCCGGTCCGGTTGCGGCATACCCTGTTGTTGGTGTAAAAGCCGTGCTTTATGACGGAAAATATCATGCTGTTGACTCAAGTGAGCTTGCGTTTAAAATGGCTGCTAAAATTGCATTTAAAGATGGATTTATGCAGGCAAAACCAACAATTCTTGAACCTATCATGAAAGTTACTGTACTTGTGCCTGATGATTATACAGGTGACATCATGGGTGACATGAATAAACGCCGTGGGCGTATTTTGGGAATGGAATCCTCCGGCAAAAAGCAAATGATTTCTGCGGAAGCACCACATGCTGAAATGTTAAAGTATGCAATTGACTTGCGTAGTATGACACAGGGCAGGGGAAGCTTTACAATGACTTTTGAAAGATATGATGAAGCTCCAAGTGATATTCAAACAAAGGTTATTGCTGCACGCAAGCTTGAGCTTGAAGCTTTGAAGGATAAGGAATAAATTTTAAAATGATACGAATAAAAGCACTTGTTCCCGTCAAAATTCTGATGGGTTGCAAGTGCTTTTTTGTTGCAAAAGTTGTTTTTGATAATACGCCCTAAAAAAGCCATGTTAATATAAGGTTATCCGAAAGGGGGTTAGCAAAATGGACTTGAAGCAAAGCATCTATGAATCTACTTTATACATTCACAGCATGTATGCCGAGCCGATTACAGTAACGGACATAGCGGCAAAAGCATACCTGTCACCATCGTATTTTTCCTTTATGTTCCGCACTTTTACAGGTTATACGGTTAAAAATTACCTAAACCGATATCGCCTGCACCTTGCGGCACTGGATTTGCGTGACAGCAAAAAACAACTGGCTGAGATTGCATATGCAAATGGTTTTTCTTCACAGCAGGCTTTTACAAGAAGTTTTTCGCAGATGTATGGAGTTGCACCGGCACAATTTCGTTCGCTTAGTCCGGTTGTTAGTCCCTTTCCACCGGAAAATTTATGGACAAAATGGAGGAAACCAAGTATGGAACTTATGAAGTGTTTTGAAAGTGTGAGTTTTGTGAAAAAGGATGCTTTTTTTGTAGCAGGTTTTGAGTGTGACATTCATTACAACTCCGGAGATGGTACAGCACCAATACCAGGGGTATGGGAGTTATGGATCGAAGGAAATTTCAAACAAAACCTTCCCGACCAAGTGTCGCCTGGTGTTACATTTGGCATAACACATAGCGAAAATACGGATAACAAGGCAAAGTATTTTGTAGGTGCTGAGGTTAAAACCCTTGATAATCTTCCTGCGGGACTTATTGGGCGAAAGTTTGAAGCAAGTGAGTATGTGGTATTTGATACTACATTGGAGATTATTTTTACAGGTAAGTTTTGGCGTACATTTTATGCTGAATGGCTACCTAAATCAGGATATGCTATACAAGAAGAACATGATGATTTGCTTAATGCGTTTCGTAAATATCCTGCTATTGAAGTTTATCCAAAAGGTTGGGAAAATGAGCAGTCAGTCATGCAGGCGTATGCTCCTGTTGTTAAAAAGTAAAGTTAAAAAGTAAAAACTTAGATTGGTTTAGAGAGATGAGGGCTAAAGAATAGGTACACAAAATTCACAATAACCCTTTTCTACAAGCGTGAATTGATAGCGTTCCAAAATGGGACGGCTTTCATCAATCTGCTTTCCCTCTCTTTCTATTATTTCCAATAAGCCACTATAAAAGCGTTGTACTTCATCAGACGTATGTACAACTTTGCAAATAAGGTATTTTCCAGTCGGCAATGTCCCATGATGGATAGCTTTATCTTTTTTAAAAGCTAAATCCGTAACAAAACAAACGTCATATCGGCATTTTTCGGGTGGGGTTGTGGCAATATTATCCTGTGCAATTCCATAAATAACACCTTTTTCACTCCAAAGGTTATGGTCTTTTATCCATTGTTTCATTTCCTGCATAAGTTTGTAATTCTGTTCCCCATAAGCACCTATACGTTGCATATAAGCGATAGGGCTTGAGGGGATATTTTCAATGTGTGTTTGCATGATTATCTTCCTTTCAAGGTAGGATATATCAAGCCTAACACCTATTAAAATTTATTTCAACAACAATACTAAACCAGCATCTGAACCGTCAGACTGTTTCAAAATAAAAAAATCTAATGGTTGTTGGTGTGACTTTAATAAAAAAGTAGGAGCTGTATGTAACTATTTTTCAACAGAACAACAGCTCCTATAAAAAAAGAAAAGAAGGAGACTAAAATTAGGAGTGTTCCCAACCCATAGCGGTTGGTTCATATATTGAACTTTTTGTCGGTATTAAAATTATATCACCATCACGAACAATAATTTTAAAGTAATCTTTTGGTTTTATTGCTAATTGGTCACGAATAAACTTTGGGATTTTTACCCTTCCTAGCCCATCGACTTTTATTATTTCTGCTTTGTTTTCCACCTTGTTTCCTCCTCTAAAAAAGTTTGCTTCGCAAACTTTTAACCACCAGTTGTGAACACCGAAACCGTAGGTTTCGGCAGGAAAATGCGAAGCAGTTTCCTGGCACATAAAAAAATAAGACCAGCAATACAAAAGGCGTGTAAATGAGGACGTAAAAACATCACGCACCTACACGCCATTATTATCTACTGGCAAGGCTTAAACACAACATTCATATTCAAATCAAACAAAACATTTACCCATAATCAAACCCAAGGAGAATGCAGAAGGCTTGAAATAAGGACAGTTATCTTGTATACTTACGAATGTCGCTTGGCAGGGGTTTCCCCTGTGTTTGTAGGTGAGGTCTCAAATCATCTACACTCCTCATGAAAGTGTTAGTGCACAATCATGAGCTTGCGATTTTTTGTTATTTTTAAATTGTTTTGTTGTAAAGCTGGTCTTTAATCTGGTACTGGAAAGAATTTTAGCACACCTTGACGGCAACTGCAAGAAAAAGATTAAAAACTTCCGGTTGTAGAAAATTAGAGCAAAAAAACCGAGTAGACATTTGCGGCTATTTTGTATATCATTGCAAATGAGGTGATGATTATGCCCGATACACGTTCAAGCGGTATGCACATTAGAGTCAACCCTGAAATAAAAGCAAGCGTTGAACCAATACTCGCTGCAATAGGTCTGTCTTTTAGCGATTACAAACTGTCCTCCTATAGCGAACGAACTTGAAACCTTGTAATAAAGTAGTGAAAAATAAATTTTACTTTTAAATAAAAAATAAATACTAATCTTATATGTATTCTGTTATAATCCCAAAAACTATATTAATCATGGGGTTAAGCATGAGTGCATATTTTTATTTTATTAAAGTGCGGATTCTTATTTCGCTTGCATATCGGTTTGAGGCTTTATCTTCTATTCTTGTGCAGTTTGTAATTTTGTCTATAAACGCTTATTTTTGGCGTGCAGTTTATGGAAGCCGTGATGTGGTTCAAGATGTTGATTTATACCAAATGCTTACTTTCTCTGTTATATCAACCTTATTAGGTTGTTTTTTTGTGCATACAGTTGAAGGGAAAATGCATAGTAAAATTCGTGATGGCAGCGTTGCTCAAGACTATATAAAGCCAATAAGCTTGTTTGGTATGTTTCTTGCGGAAGATATGGGTGAAATTGTAGTTAATATCACTCAACGGTTTATCCCTGTTATTATTTTTGCAAGTATTTTTATTGTAATTCCAATGCCTGCTTCATGGTTACACTTTTTATTTTTTGCTGTAAGCGTATTTTTTAGTTTCTTTATATTATGGTTTATTGCTGCTATTTTTGGACTTTTAAATATATGGCTTATTGACCTTGGACCAATCAGCGGTGCAAAAAACACCGTTATATTATTCCTTTCAGGCAGCATAGTTCCTGTTTGGTTTTATCCTGAATCAATTCAAAGAGTTTTGGCATTTACACCTTTCATATATACTTATCAAACTCCAATTGGTATTTTTATCGGAAGAACCTCCATCGAAAGTGCTTTTGCAGAAATTGGTGTTCAGGTTTTTTGGTGTTTGTTGTTTTTCTCCCTTTTTATATTTGTAAAATCAAAAGCACTAAAAAATGTAATGGTTCAAGGAGGCTAAAAATATGACCGGATTTAAGCATCACATCACAACTGGTTTGTTTATGCTTAAAATAAACCTACAAAGCCAGCTCGAATATCCTGCTTTTTTAATTGGTTGGCTGTTAAACAACGCATTGCAATTTGGTGCCGGTATTGGCATGATGTGGGTTATAACAAATCAATTTCAAGATATTAACGGCTGGTCATTTGGTCATATTGCATTTATGTATGGGCTTGGAGTAATTAGTCATGGTTTGGCTGTTGTTATATTTATACAAACATGGTTTATTGATGGGCTGGTGGTTCATGGGGAATTTGACCGAATGTTGCTGCGCCCCATGAATGTATACTTTCAATTTTGTGTATATACCATTAATTTAATTGGTATTACAGATATTATCCCCGGTGGCATAGTTTTGACACTTGGTATAATCTCAACAGGTTTTAATTTAAACCTGCAAAATATTTTTGGTTTGATTATCGTAATAATTGGTGCAACCATGATTCGTGGAGGAGTTTACACTCTTGTTGGAAGCATAGGGTTTTGGACAAAAAACACACGAAACATTGTAATGGTTATACAGGATTTAATTACTCGTACGCACATGTACCCCTTATCTATTTTTAACCGTACAACACAGGCGATACTTACTTTTATTTTGCCGCTTGGGTTTATGACATTTTACCCTGCTGCTTATTTTTTGGATATGGAAACAGGCTTTAGGTTTCCGGGTTATATGCCTTTTTGGGTATTCCTTATTGGTTTAATATGTATGATTCTTGGGCGGGCTGTGTTTACAGCAGGTCTTAGGCATTATGATAGTGCCGGAAACTAGGGAGGTATAAAGTGAATACAATCGAAGTACAAAACCTTGTTAAAGATTTTAAAGTAGTAAAAAAAGATAGCGGTTTAAAAGGTGCAATAAAAAATTTGTTTATTAGCGAAAAAAAGATTGTACGTGCAGTAGATAATATATCCTTTAACATCTCAAAAGGTGAAACCGTAGGCTATATCGGTCCGAACGGTGCAGGCAAAAGTACAACAATTAAAATGATGGCAGGCATTTTGCAACCAACATCTGGTAGTGTTTTAATTGAAGGATTAAGCCCAAAAAATGACAGAAAAAAAGTTGTAAAAAATCTGGGTGTCGTGTTTGGTCAGCGTACTCAGTTGTATTGGGACTTGCGGTTGGGCGAATCGTTTGAGCTACTTAAAAGGATTTACCAAATTCCAGATGATTTATTCAAAAAAAACATTGCCCTGATGGATGAGATATTAAATATTAGCGAACTTACCGACACCCCTGTGCGGCAATTATCCCTGGGGCAACGCATGAGGGGTGACTTAGTTGCTGCTATACTGCACTCACCACCAATTTTATTTTTAGACGAACCTACAATCGGTTTAGATATAGATGGTAAACATTCCATACGCAAATTTATCAAAGATATTAACAATGCCTACAAAACTACTGTTATTTTAACAACCCACGATTTAGATGATATAAAGGAACTTTGCAGCCGTATTATAGTAATAAATCATGGTAAAATTGTGGAAGATGGTTCTTTAAACAATTTGATTGACAAAATCGCTCCAATACGAAAATTAATTATAGACTTTTATGACACTCCAGTTGGTTTAACGCACCCAAAAGCAAAAGTTGTAAAAACCGATGGTGCTCGTGCAATGCTCGAATTTGAAAAAGATATAATTACTGCTGCCGAACTAATTGCTGATATTTCAAAGTCCTATTCGATAAGAGATATATCTTTGGAAGAAGCAAATATTGAAGATATTGTCCGTACTGTGTATCAGTAATTGATATAAGCAATTAACATGGAAAAGGGGGTTTACACGTTAGGGTGAATACATTGGCACGTTTGTAAATAGCTAGTTTGTTTATAGGAGGAACGCACGATGAAAGCAGTGATATTTGATTTGTTTGAAACACTCATAACTGAGTGGGGCAAGCATAAATATACAAACAAAGAAGTGGCGACAGATTTGGGAATATCATTGCATGAATTTCGTGCCGAATCTGCAAAGCTACAGAAAAAAAGATATTCGGGAGAAATATCAGAAACAGTTCAATTCTATAAAATGATACTTGAACAACTTTGCATCGAACGTGATGAACATTTACTCCATACGATTGTAGCAAAAAGAGAGAAATGCAAAAGAGATTGCTTTAAGATAATTGTCCCCGAAATATTGGATATGTTAAACGTACTCAAAACAAACGGCTTTTTAATTGGTATGATAAGCAACTGTTCCACCGAAGAAATACTAGGACTAAAAGACAGTGCTTTATACAGTTACTTTGACACAATTGTGTTGTCGTGCGATGTTGGGCTGGTTAAACCAGATGTAAAAATTTACGAGCATTGCGCATCCTTGCTACAAGTAGAGTCCTCCAACTGTTTTTTTGTTGGTGACGGTGGAAGTGATGAGCTAAACGGTGCAAAAAATGCTCGCATGACTCCACTTAAAGCATTGTGGTTCACAAAATATTTCGCTAAGGATTTAGATTTGCCTGATAAATATCCGTTATTTGTAGATATAAAGGATTTGAAAAGCTTTTTGTGTAAACAACGAATTTTTTGGTAGATATAGCTATATGGCTTTGAAAAACAAATGTTTTCGTGTCCTCTATGATTGTATCAAAGCTAATGTTAATACGGGGGTGTCTCGTTAAATATTTTTAAGTGAATAAATGAATAAAAGGGCACTTGCTTTCCATCAGATTAATGGTATACAAGTGCCCTTTTATAAGCTTTGTCGAAAATGCGATGTGCTCAATATAAATAATTATTCACTGAGAATGATTAATGAACAGCTCTTTTCGTTTTTGAATATGCTATAATTTGCACTATTATACATTAGCTCGTAACTGCATTAATATCCCTACGGTTATAGAAAAAGAAACCAAGAGCAGTAAGCGCAACCGCAATACCTGTTAAAATAATAAGATTCAAATAATTAATCTCATCCATAGGAAGCTGCGGAACAAGCCCAATTGGCGTTGTGTAAGAAAGCCAAGAAGGGAAAATTGCAAGCCTTCCAATAAAAACTACAAGGAATGTATAACCATAATATCCCCAAATCAACCCTGTAAACTTTGGAAACGCACCAATAAGGAAAATAACAATCCCCGTCATGAGCCACATTGCAGGTACATATACAAGTGCAGATTCAAGTGTAAAGCGGAGCGGTAAATCAGCCGGGTTTGGAATAACCCCTCGTGCCACTGAATAAAGCCCAAGCCCAAGAACAAGCTGAATAAGGAAGGAAACTACAACGGATATAGTAACAAACCCACCCATAAACTTAAAACGGCTTGTTGATGTGGCTAAAATAAGCTCGGCTCTTACAGCCTTTTCTTCTCCTTTAACACGTAAGACAAAGAGCAGTGGTGCTGCAAGTGCCACAAGTACCATGATGTTATTTATCATGGAAGCAAATAGCTGAGTTATATTATATCCTGCAAAATATAAAACGGAGTTCATAACCTCAACAATTTCTTCTGTAGACATACCTTCCGCTACTTCAAAGTTTATACCGGCTGGTGTGAGTAATAACTCACGGTAAAAATCGTTTGAAGCCACAAAGTTTTCAACATCTCCAAGGATTGCCGCATAAGAAGCACCAAGCACAAAAATACCAATTAAAACTAAAACTATAGCAGTGCAAGTGAGTTTAAATGAAAGCCCCCAAGATGTACGAAGAAGTGCAGAAGCTTCTCTTCGCCCGGCACGGGCAGGTATAATACCTTGGTCGATGTCACGTGTTGCACTAATTTTCATTGCAATAAGCCCGACAACAACAGCCGTCAAAACCATAACAAGAAGGGGCAAAACATTATCCCCGGCATAAGGTAAGGAATGAAGCACAAGACCTAGCGGACTAATGTATGATAAAAATGCAATGCCTGTATTCATATCCCCAGCCGCACGCATGAAGTAAAAAATAATTAGTGCAAAAAAAGAATATGAAATAGCCCCTCGTGAGTTTGATGACATTTGGCAAAACAAGGCAGTAAAGGCTGCAAAAACAAGCCCGGTAGCCCCATGAGCAAAACCAAAAATCAAGCTGCCCATAAGCCCCATTGAGTAATCCCCAACAATAAACATAAACACACTAAGCAGAACAGACAATAAAACATTAATTAAAATCGCTAAAATAAAAGCAGAAGTAATGTTTGAAAGCCTGCCCAGCGGCAATGACCGTAAAACCTCATACCGTCCTTGCTCTTCGTCAGCCCGTGTATGACGTACAATAAGGAAAATATTCATTATCCCGATTGTAAGCACACTAAATAAGAGCATCATATTTGTATAAAAAGCACCAAAGCCGTCGTGGTTTAATGCAATAGCAGGCCCAATCATTGCAACCATGGCAGGAAGTTCAAGCATGGAAGCCATTTCTGCACGTGATTCGGCATCAATTACCGGCATCATTCCCGGGACAAGCCCGACTATAATTAGAGTAAAAATTAAAATCCACGCCAGTGCAATAAAGCGTTCACGACGAAGCATAAATTTTGTAAGCAAAAAACTGTTTGCAAAATTTTCTTTCATTTCTATGCTCCTTCCTTGTAGTGTTTCATAAATAAATCTTCAAGTGAAGGTGGAGTGCTTTCCATTTTTTTGATTCCAAAGTTTGAAATATGGCTTATTATACTACCCATTTTGCGTGTATCAACGTGGAAGCGTAGGTTTTCGTCAATTTTTTCAACATCAAAAACACCTTCAAGTTTGTCAAGACCTTCGATTGTTTTTTCTGTTGAAACAGTGATTATATAACGTGTCAGATGGCGTAAATCCTCAAGTGTTCCGGTTTGTACAACTTCACCTTCACGTATAATTCCAACCCTGTCGCAAAGTCTTTCAACCTCGCTCATGAT
>Ga0131853_10002071_pt1:0-35000 | contig 36020 bp, 27 predicted proteins | sample TergutLab28metaG_FD_92764 | JGI IMG/M metagenome (GOLD analysis project Ga0131853, IMG submission 92764) | Labiotermes labralis P1 segment gut microbial communities from Petit-Saut dam, French Guiana - Lab288 P1 (version 2) (version 2) | ecosystem: Host-associated > Arthropoda: Insects... | reverse complement strand
CGGTCCGTCTTTGCATTAATACGTTTTATGTCTTGTCTACGAATATTTGCAAATTTATACTTCACTCCCCTGCCCCTAATTTGATTAATTATTTTTTTAAGCCTTTAATTGCAAAGTGCTAACAACTGAAAAACACTTTCTTTCTTCTTCCTCATTTTACCGTTATTTAAAATTTGTCATCTGTCCCCGCCTTAAATATGTCCCATGTATATTAGGCCTATTGTTTTCTTGCCGTTCCCCAGTATACCTTAGTTTGTTATTTTGTTACACGTCACTTGATTGTTTTTCATATTGACAACCTTAACGTCATGAATATCTCATAGATTACACATATATTCCAAAGGCTAATATGCACATAATTCACACTCGCAGCTTTCGTCGTGAAACACTTGTCTGAATTGAGCCCATAATTTAGAAAATTCATAAATTTATTATATGGGGCCCAAGCTGGGACGATGCCGCAATTCGTAAGGTGCTACACCACCAAAAATCTTCCCCTGTAGTAGAACCTTTCTGACTTGTTATGTCGCTGAACTGTCGGACAACGACCTCTTAATAATACAGCCCGCAGATCTGCGTGTATTGTAACCAACATAGCTTTCCAATTTGGAAGTGCCATGTGTCCTGCTGCATTCCTTTGCATCAGGCTTGTCCAGCAAGGCGATGTCACACACAGAAGCAGTTGTCGGCCCTTTTGTTCAACGTCCTCACAACTAATAAAGGGAAAATAAATGGCGTCATTAGGACAGGGTCGTGTCCTTACATTTTTGCTTCCATTTGTCGGCTCTGTTCGCCCTTTTCATCAATGTCACGAGAGGGGAGAGTGTGATTTGTCAAGCTGGCATAGTCTCACCCTCTTTCTTAGCTCTTGGGATGCGATAGTGACAAATCTCGTGGGGGATGAATAAATGGATGACAGAGCTTGCAGAAGAAGGCGGAGTGGTCATGTGAGAAACAAGAAAGGAATGCAAAAGTAACTCGAAAGGGGGCGTGTATGGTGTGAGTCTCGGCACTCCTTTGAAGTAAATTAAAACCAAGACCATGAATAATTCCTGTAAGTGTGTTAAAATAAATCGTAGTTAGTGTCCAATCCGAAGAAAAATAAATCGAAGATTGTTTCTGTATGACTGACTGAAGTTCCATTACTGGGTTCCACAGAGTAACTGCTGCCATCATTTCCTTTCCCCAACTAACGTTGAGCAGAATATGAAGCCAAGTATCTGCCTTCATTTTACGCCTGTTTCGAGTAAATAAAGTTGAACTGGACTATAACCTAATGACAGGGACTGAATATTTTGTGTCCTTATAAACGGGTGTTCTTCTAACCGAGCAATGTACTGTTATGGTTAACACTGAGGAATTAATTCGTACCACACAATATCTGAAGTTATATACAAGGTGTCGCATAAACTGATGTTATAATTGGGTTCGACTGTACCTCATCTTATTTATTAGGTTTCGTGTTGTCGTCCAGTGTAATATTGCCGCTCATTGAAAAATAATTATTTTAAATGTTAGGAAGCTACTTTTGACCAAAGTTTCTTCATTATACCTAATTTTTTTTCACATACATCTTGATATTATCAAAGTATTTTTATTCACCAACTGATACACAAGTGAATTGTCTTAAAAACAATTTTACAATTTATATTAAAATTAATATTAAAACAGGTCCAACATGTTTCGGTGCAGTCACACCATCATCAGGAAGTGCATTTTTCTTGCTTGATGAAGTTAACAGTTGTTAAAATAGCTAATTAAGGTACATCGGTGTGTGGTTAATTCGGTGGTGGTGTGGCTGCAAGTATTAGTGGGTCCTTGTTGGTGTGTGTACGTTGCACATTATTCTTAAAATTCTTCTTTCAAATAAATAATAAAGATCGCAATTACATATAGATATAGATATAAAAAAAACTCTGCCAGTGTAATGTTCGTATCTTTAAACTTTTAAAGGTATAGAACTTAGAAAAAAAAACATGGCTGAAGGACCAAAATAAATGTGATTCGGTTTCAGTCGGAAATTCCACCATGAATTGTTGAAATTTAATGCAAGGTGGTGAATGTGTAGGCCTAGGTGCTTAAGTATTCTGCGGTTTCTTTGGCATAGAATTATCCTTTCTATTTTGAGATCTGTGTTCACATATGCAAATATGCAACGCGAGAAGAAAAGTTCTTGTTACGAGAAACTACCAAGAATTTAGTTGGCAGATTTCAGTTAGCCGTGCTGGAATATAACATAACAGAAATGTTTTAATATCTGCTGGAATATTTCAAGGTCATTAGTTGATTAATCCCCATTTTCTGGCGTCTTAGACTGACAAAAACCTGTGAATACACGTACGTGTAGATTCTAAAGGTAAGAAATATGACAGCCTTAGACGCACACCTAAAGGCACGCAATACTTCGCGGCTTTATTGACGGCGACTCTTTTATAGCAAATAAATGTCGCTCTTTCTGTAGGCAGTTGTGATATTATTTACAGCTTCTAATGCCAACATTAACACTTCACGTCACTGGTCAGTTTCTTCTGCAAACGTGAACATAAACATGAGCGGTTGTTGACAAAGAGATCAAAGTTAGAATTCGTTGTGCATTTGTAGTCAACTTCAAATAGCATATATTTGCAATCATTTAAGACCAGGAATTTTCTTTAACTTATATGTTACATCATTTCAGCACCTAGTGCTTCCTTGTCCATAAAGGACCTGGCCGTAAAATTACAAAACATCCTTCCATTTTCTTGTGAGATTAAAGTTCCGACATTTACAAGGCTGTAAGCTTGGTAACATTTCTGCATTCATCCAAAGAATGCAAGTTATGAGTGTCTTACAGACATCTCCTTAAACAAATATTGTCCCTTTAAAGATGTTTCGAATTACGAAAAATACTTCACGTTATCCCGCAGTTGATAATAACATATGCAAACCACCAATATACAACTTTAGACGAACGATAGTCATGTGCTAGACCGCGGCTTGGATTTTTCTGCCCCGTTAGAATTCAAGATTCTGTTCATCGTTTTACACTACTGCCCTTTTTTTTTAATTGTTGGAAAATTTTGTCATCGCAGCTGTCTTTGGTCATCTGTGAGTTTAAATGAAAAGGTTAACAACAACTATGGAGCGGAGGATATATGTACAGCATAGGAGTTTTCAAGTGTTATTGAACAGAAACACGCTTTCAAATGTGTGTGTTACTAATGATAGAGAGAATATGATGCTAGATACCAGTGAGCCACAGAGAGTGAAATTGTCATTTCTCAATCGTGTTCCTATTTTACAATTAAGAGGCACAGATTTCAATTATATATTACTTGCTCATCTCTTTCTTAAGCACGGAAGGCAATGTGAGAGGTGTGAAGTTTTAATAGGTATTGTAAATGAAAGGTAAGGTCTCAGGCCAGGGACATGTAACTACTTTTTCCTTATCAAACACAGTTTGTATCCTTGACACCTGCTTGTTACTTGCGTAGAATTCAAATTTTCTGCTAAGTCATTCAGTCGCTTAACTGGAAAAAACTTGACTTATCTGTTACTTGGTAGAGTTTTAGATTTCCATATTTGGGTTGTGTGTTTTAGGCGCTTTTAAAAAATCATGAAAAACTACTATAGCTTTGTCATATTATAAAATTTTATATTTGAGGATTTTTCGACATGTGTCGAGAAAATTCAAGTGTAATTTTGTTTTGAATTGAACAAACCAAGAAAATCTCTAATGAAGTTGGCTACAAAAACATGCACCAAACTGTCAGATGGCGTTGAATTGTCTGTCTCATTCTTAAGATAGGTTCTGTTAACATTTTGCTTCACCGTGTCAAGGAGGAACTTTCCACCTATTGCATCCTTACTTAACCCGTCGAAGGCTAACTTGTATCTAGACAAGAGGAAGAAGAAGAGGATAAGGAGGTTGGTAAAAGTGGGAATGGACGAAAGACAGAACATTCGGAAGTGAATTGATCGGCTATGAGCAGTCGAACATTTGGGTTGAGTTTTGTGGAGTTTTGCAATTTGAGTCCTGCAAAATGCCGAAAATTTGATAAGGTTGGGAGGGCTGCTTTTGGGTGAAATATTTCTGTTTGTATATCGGAATGGCTGTATCCGAAACGTACTGTGCAACGTAGTAGACTGTAGGTACCACATATTAGTACATTAGGCCATGGTTTCTGAAGCTGTGGTACGCGTACCACTACTGGTAGGCCAGCCGTTGTTTACTGGCACGTGGTCTTAAAAAATTGAAATTAAAAAAAATATATATGAAAATTTATAGACATAAATAAAACATAAACCACGTATAGTTGCTGATACGCAGTATTGCTGGCAACATGGTGTGACTCGTTCCCGATGTCAGCCAGTCTTTTCAAATTCACCTTTATTATTTAAATAAAAAGATACTGTTGGTATACTTAAATTGTTAAATTTCATTTAATGTTAAACCAGCGAAAAAGTTTGAGAACCCCTGCATTAGACGATGGAAAAAGTCCATGAAGTTACTGAGTTGCATTAAAGCATCGTTTTTTAAAGTCATTATGGTCTTACGAACTATAAAATATACCAAAGCAAGAATAAAATGCCTGTAATACTTACTTCCTTCTAAGTGCCTTGATTAGAGTACTAAGGTTAACAAGTTAGGAAATGTGTGGTTAGCGTTACAGATATTTTGTTTAGTCGTGTATAAAATCGCAATTAGAGGAAGGATGTATTAATATGAAATTAGTTTTAAAAAACATTTGTTCAACACAGTTTTCGCTCGTATGATTTCTTAGAGAATTGCCTTCGAGATGCCGGCAGAAATTCTTGAGTGTCTTCATTTAGAGATTCCGTTATATTTATACGATTATAAGTAAAATTGGAAGTCAATTTAGCAGCTTTCGATGATTACAGACGTGTGAAGAGACGGGGGAGGCAGAGACAGACACTTCGAGGTCATTAAGCGAATTTTGAAATTTCAGACTGCGAACATTTAAAAAATAGTGGAATAACGCTCACCACGATATCACTCATTACATTCTTACGTGGTGGTTGTCCCATTTGTCTTAAGCTGTTGACATCAAAAGCTCATGTCTCGGAAATTGTGTTTCTGTCCTTAGCGATATAATCACAGTTGATGTACCAACCGCACCACATTGTTGTTAGGCATTGGAATTTGCACAGAGATGGGTAATTTCTTGTCCTAACTACATTCCAAAATTTAAGTAAACGCATATGTGTTTGTCTTTTGTTGTCTACCCTATGCATGTAGCTAACAAGTGTAGTTTTTTTTTAAATAAGCCACACTTAATCTCTTCCAAATCAGAACAATTTTTCCAACAGTCGTCTTATCATTATTAGGTTGGAACCATTTTAATCTTAAACATTACTGATAAAAGACGCGTAAATTCTTAATTATTTAGAATTAATACCATATTTATTGTACCCTTATAAGCATTGTGCTGTGCCAAGGTACCGTGCGTTTGTGCAGTTGACTCGCCTACTTACACAATGTACTCAGCAACATGATATATTTGTAAATTTATAAAAGAAGCTCAATTCGTTCTGGAGTTGTTTGTCTTTGCTTTCTGTCTTTGTTCAGTATACTGCAATGAATCAGTGGGAGTGTTCGGAACAGCGCACCCTGGTGATATAGTAGACAAACACAGGAATTCAGATTTACAACCACTTTTCTCTAGAAGTGTTAAGAAAGGAATTACGCTCTGGTGAGTAAATGAGATGTGTCGGCAGACTCACGTACTTCAGTGAGGCCAAGCATCCATCCCCCCTTCATCTTAGTAAGGGAAAAGAGGGTAGTCATTTGTGCAAGATGCACATAACTCCTCTTGGCAATCCGATTAAAAGTGTGGCAGATCTTTAAAAAATGTACGTAACGATACTTATAATGACAGCTAGCCTATTTGCTTTCTTAGAGTGAGAAACTAAATGGGTCCGTATTTTTTTAGCTTTTCATATTCCACAAATTTGAGGATATACTGACGTTGTGTGATCTTAACAATCGAGAGTGTCGTTAAACAACACGCTTAAATGAGGTTATAAAACGATAAGTTTGATGTCTTTCAGTTTTCCTTGCTTCACTTTGTTACCCTCGAAAAAAACAAAATATAAAAACATAAACACAAAATAGTCTTCTATAATCAAAATATAATGTGAAGAAGAACTGTAATTTAGTAAATAACTGAGTATGGCAATAAAACGGGTCATATTTGCGTTCGGTAGATATATGTGGGAATTTTTCTTCTTGTCTTGTGTATAGTTTGTCACGCAGGCATGTTCGCATTATAAAGTGTTGCACGTTTCTGCTAACCTTGAAAGCTCTTGATAAGGAGAGGCTGGAGTCATTACGTATAAACCTTACAGTTTTAAGTGTTGTGTATCAGGGGAACGGACTGACACTATCGGTTATTCTGAATCGTTTTAGAATTGTGTGAAAGCAGTGGCCTGTAATTATTTGGTTGATTACACAATTCAGGTATTCGTGTAAAAGAGAGCCATCGTAAGAATATGTTTTGTGATATGAAGCATATACTGACAGTGCTTTCCACAAGACCTAGGCTTGCTTCATTTCATTCACATGCTACATCTAAGCTACAGGTCGCCATTTCCCATCTCCTTGTTCGCCGGACTAACTAAATAACTAACTAATTAACTAGCTGGCTAACTAACTTAACTAGATTTATGGAACCGAGTCCGTAAGAATATACTAGTTTCTCACTTACTCAATAAATTACCGCATATTGTGGAATCGGTAAGTTCGTTGCCGTATTTACAAGAGCCCACCAGCGGTCATAATTTGAGCCAGATAAATCCCATCTGCACCCTCCCGTCTTATTTCCATACGTTCAATTTTAGTATTATCCTCCATATAGTGTATGCCTCCCAAGTTTCTCTTTTTTTTTCAGTTATTTTCCACCAAAAATTTGTCCCATGCGCTCCACATATTCCGCGTACCTCAACTTGTTTGAAATTATTACCCTTAATAACATTTGGTGAGAAGTCGAAATCGTGAAACTCTAAGATATACAATTTTCCCTACCTTGTATGATATCTGCTCTGTGGGACAAATGGTTTTCTCGAATATCCTCAGCCTATGTTCTTCCTGTGATGTAACAGATCACGTTTTACTTACCTCCGTACAAAGTACAAACAGCTACATTCTTTTGTATTTTAATATTTCCTTTATTGGGTAGCAGAAAAGAGAAGAAAAAAGATTCTAACCGAATGGTAGAAAACAATCCGCGAACTTATTTCTTTATAAACGAGACTTCTTAAATGTCGATTCTAAATATTTGAAGTTTGCAACATTTTCAAATGACTTACTAAATGTATGTATGCTGTAGTCATTTCCCGCATTCTGCTGAGACGGGAACGTTTGGCTTCTTTTTGCGCAACGTTTACTGCTAGAGCAGCCTCGTTAGTAAAACTAATAGACCGTCTCTTTTCATTACTCGTGTCATGTAAACTGTCGTTACCAGTTGTCGGTTTCAAAATATCTTCGCTCCGTAATTTTACATGGGTCTGTCCTAACAGAATCCACGACGAACATATGCATTTACAGTTACTGTTTTAAAATGTATGCTAAAATATTACTGTTAATAATGAATGAAAGTAATTTTTTGTTAGTTCTCTGTTATTCGGAAGTCTCAGGATCCCGTTTTATTTCCTGTATGCTTTTTCAGTAACCTTTTGTTTGTCTCCCCCACCCCACCCACCCACACACAGGTGTCTCGTAGCCCATTGTTTGAGAAACCAGAAGGAGATATGTACTTGTCTGTTTTTTCCACAGCAGTAACTTTGGTCCTGGTGCTGTCGACCAGACCCGAGTAAGTCCCTGACTGGGGCACAGGGGAATATTTCTCCTTGTCACCGGGAACGGGGATGGGAGGACAGACCTGGCGAGATGAATTGCCTCCAACCCCCGGCTTCAGTGTCGGGCTATCTTTCAGTCCTGTCGACCAGGGTAACACCAGGTTACACACAAACATTTCAGCGTTCCGGTCAGAACCACATACTAACCCACTAAGGTGCCTTGCTACTCAGAGCACACGCTTTCAGTGGACCTTTCATGGGATATGCGATATTGCTGTTATACGACTTCCAACCTCTTGAGACGAAAGTCAGTTCTGTTTAATTAACTTGTTCTGAAATTTGCCATTTTTTAATTCCCTAAAAAGAAGTAACGTTCTCCCTGTCCACGATATGATGGACTGTAAGGGGAGAAGAGGTATAGCTCCACCACGGCACTAGGTGGAGGTGAGTTGTTAGTGGTTTTCACACCCTGGCCGCTTGACTCCCGGCAAAGAACACTGGGGCAAAATAAAGAGGAGGCTGGATGAGCCCCAGAGCCTGTCGGAACCTTTTATAGAAGAGAAGAATCTCTTACCCCTACTGGGATATAAACTCCGGACTCTCCAATCTGTAGCCTATTTGTTATACCAACTACGCTACTCGAGCTTCCTTGTAATTCCAAATATTTGATGCTATACAGATACCGGCAAGCCCGTGTTAAATTGGACGGAAGAAATTGACACTCTTTTAACTGGCAGCTGGAGGCTACAGTAAAAGGACTATTACAGACATGACAGCCATGGCATGTCACAGAGAAGGCAATGTTATAATCTTGCTTGGTTATTTGGCAAGCATCAGTGTGTAACAACAAACTACTTACTGTATAAAACGTAGAATATTATTCAGTTCGTCAGTTTTACGGTCCGTTTTAGTAACGAGTGGGGGAACATTATACTAGGTCAGAAATGATTAGGCAATTCACGTGATTTTTTTTTTTTTTGCATTTACATTTAGAACTCTGGATTTCAGCTTTCATGCATGCTTTAAATAGAGTTAATACCACTTACGTTCAGAAATCCAAAATTTCGCGAATCTCTGTATTCAGCAAAATTACGGTATTCTGTACCACCTGGATAAGGATATAAAACTGCCTTACCTTTTGGGTCATACATGTGAATGTAAAAACATTGCCACCACAGCTCACGGGAAATTCCTTCTTCTTCTTCTTCTTCTTCTCCCCTCCCCCTCCTCCTCATCCTCCCCTCCTCCTCCTCCCCCTCCCCCTCCTCCCCCTCCTCTTCCACCTCCTCCTCCTCCTCAAATGGCAGTACAGTCCAGTGCGGACTTTCGCCTCCTTAATTGAATTCTCCCAGTCAGCTCTCCTTTTCCAATTTGTAATTTTGCATTTCTTAATATTTGTTCGTAAACAACTCCACCGTCAGTTGTTTGCTTGTACTCTTAGTCGACTTCAATGAAGATTATTGTTAAATGCTTGACTTACTTTTTTTTGATATCCATTCTGTTAACAGGACCAATCCAATTCAACCGACTTATTCTGACAAATGAAAGTACTCGTATATCTAAATCTCCAAAAGGCTGCATTAATTCTGTATTATATCGCTTTCTCCAGTCTTCATCCAATTGAATTCCCCCAAACATTGTTCTTAAAACTTCTCTTCTAGAAGTGGCGGGAGCTTCCTACAAAACCATAATAACCTTAAGGGATTTCTTTGAGCAGCTGCATTAACTCGCAATTTTGCAAGAATAATCTGTACTACGGATTTATTTCATAATTGTAATCGTCGTCGACGTCGTCTTCGTGACCTGCAATAATCAGGCCGAGTGACCTGTTCTGGCCGATTAAAACGTTTTAAATAATTAGATTCATTTCAGTTCTTGTTAATTAAAGTGATGGGTCAACAGTAATTTGGCCAACAACAGAAACAGCACAACAAACACAAATAGCAAACAACAGTAAAGAGAACACTTGTGAAGCACAAACACAACAAAAAGCGAAGTAATTAATTCATTAGGATTCGTTTATGATGTAGAAATAGAGTTAATATAAAATCTGGCTGATTGTGATATTTTGCTTCCGAAGTAATCAAAATCGCTGCAGAATGAATTTGTCGCATTGGCATACTTGGTGGAAGGGCATTTATAAAAAAGGGGCGAACATTTAAAAAAATTTGGTCTTGGATATTCCGACTGGGTACACAAACACATGTAATGTCCATGGAAATTGGACAAGATATAGAACCAAAAAAATATTATTAACAGAAATTGCATCAATACTAATAATATAATTAATAATATGCATTTGTTGGCTTTGAGATCATGAAATAATAATAATAATAATAATAATAATATAACGGTTTAACCGAAAGGGACAAATAAATCGCCTCAAAACAAAAAAAGCAATTTTACCTATTCCTATTGTCAATCTTGCCATCAAATATCTTTTCACATCTCACACTTGTCTTGCGTGATTTACATCAACTGGGTTGTACTTACGGGTAATAGTACCTAGAAAGAGAAACACGAGAGGTTCCTGACTAAATGTTGAAGCAAATCACTGTTAACGGAAAACACTTGTGGACCACCATCAGTGGTCAGCAGGACGTGATGGTAGGTGTTCACTGGCCCAGGTTACACGCACTGGGCTACGCGTCAAAACGCCAGCAAGCTATTAGTTCAACTGGCCTTCCTGCCAGTTTAGAAATGTATAGAGTACACATGCCTGAGAGCTAACGATCCATTTCAGCAGACGTGACAGCTAACAAGCTTTTCTGGCTGTAGTATAATTGATAGTCTTCGTGAACGAAATAGACTTCGAGCCAAGGTGCTGGCTGTGGTGGAGTTTCAGTTTTAGAGTGGTGCGTGAGAAAACCTTAGAAAACGTGTTCATTTCTGTCACTCACATTCTGACTGTGCAGTTAAGCGAATGCTGTTCTGTCATATTCTCAAATCATCTTATTTCCTCCTCCTCCTCCTCCTCCTTCTCCCCCTCCTGTTCCTCCTCCTGTTCCTCCCCACAAGAAATTATTCTTAACCCTGTTTTATAGCTAATAATTTAGCTTTCCATCTGTTTTTAAAAACACAAGGGCCAGGTTTTTAGACATATAATTAGTCGACTTCTGGAACATTGCTGTATTTCTTGAACATTTTCCTTTACAATTCAACTTTACGAAAGAGTTTGACTCATAGTACCATATTCCCCGTTTGCTTGCAAAGTTGTAGGTCAGAAAAATAAGGGGGGTGCTGTGGATTACATTAGTTATTCTGAGGGAAATTCGGGCTTCATCGTGTGTGGACAATGTATGACTTTTTGCTGACCGAAATATTTTTGTGGGAGTGACAGTTTGTATATACACCCAAAGGATGATCATTGTCTTCACCGAGTGTTTGCCTTTCACTTGTTTCGTGACGCTGAGTTGTTATTGATTTAACATAGGGCTTTTGGTCTACCCTGCCAGTGTCAATATAAAGTAACTTATAAAGGGTAAAGGTAAAGTGATCCTGGTACAGGCCCGGTGTGGCCCAGAGGGTGGGTAGAGGTATAGCTCTACTCCTCCATGACCGCGGCACTAGAAGGGAGTGAGTGGTCAGCAGCACGCCCCGGCCGCACTTTACCCTCGCGAAAGACCCCGGTACCCATTGCACAGGAGGCTGGGTGGGCTCCAGGCCCGGTCTGGACGGGCGGAAAATCTCGTCCCCACCGGGATTCGATCCCAGACCGTCCTGTCCGTAGTCAGTCGCTATACCGACTGAGCTACCTGGGCCACATAAAGTAACTTATAAAGAGCACAAAATATACGTTAGATTTATTTAAATGTTTACATGTTTCGGCACGTAGGCAGTATTATCGGACCACTCATAAAATACACAAATGTGATACATTGTAGGTAGAACAGAGAGAAGTACTTTAAAGTTACGTCATGAATATATTAAAACAATCTGCTGACTTTGCAAAACCGGCTTTTTTTTTTGTTACTTAGTACTTCGTTTCTTGTATAGATGTTCAGATATAATTTAGTCATAATGCAGCTCAAAAGCAATATTATTAATCTCTTCGGAAGTCGGTGTACAGTTTCGGAACACACCCTTCTGTTCTTTTATTTAAAATTGTTTACACTTCTATATTTTACGAATCGTTTGATGTTGCCATCTGTGTACAGAAACATGCACCCACTTAAATAGACAACCTGTGACCTATATTTTTATTTTTATCGAAACATCCAATGGTATTATTTTAACTGTCTATAACTCATCGGAAAATGTAATTACCGCCTGCTGTAATATTTAAAAACTGAGGTTTTCAACATAGCCTATTACATTCTGTCTTGTGTTTCTCAGATAGCGTGATGGAGCTATGTTTTTTTGGCGCCCGGGTTGAGTAATCGGAATGGGAGCCCCTTACAGAAATTTTTAACTTGCGAAAATTACGTTTATTGGGTTTTCTTTTGGTTATCTCAATGATTGAAAAGTTCTTGAGGAAAGAATATCAGTTTTTTTTAAAGTATTGGTTTTGCCGACCATATTGCCACCACCTGAATTCTGCCGCCTCGGCTATGCCAATCTCCACTCCACCTCTCCCCCCCCCCCTCAAAAAAACTGCACCTGTGCTCACAACTGATGATGATATGTCTATAAAGAGTATTAACTGCTTAGTTTTCGCACGTGAGGCAGTTCGTTGTCTGTCATGTAGGAACTGAAATATTACGTATACTTTAGAGGAAATTTAGTGTTATGCCAGTTAATTTGGCTCTCCTTTTCGACTTAATAAAGATGAAAGCGAGTATTGAATGGCAAATAAGATGTGAATTGTGTGTTTGGGCTTTCCTATTATCCTTCTTTTTCCGTTTCTCGTTTTTTATTTTGGATTCTTTCTCTGGAATTTGCGTACCTTGAGATTTAACGAGCGACTAAATTATTAGGCTCAGCAGCACAGCAGAATACACCGTTGGCTATCCGTAAAGTATGGCATTGAAAAGAATGAATACTGCCAAACCAGTTTTAGGGCGTTCGAAATATATGTGGGCATGTTTAAAATAAATAATGTTCCCCTCGTCATGCCCGCTTCCACAGTCCTAACTCTTAAGTAAATGTCTGTCATTTTATAAGAATAATTTTTCCTCAATTTCTCAATTTTCTATCAGTTCAATGGCGTGGAAATGGCTAGTACAAGGTTACTCTTTTCAGAATGTCATGGCGCTTTCTTCTCTTCTCCTGTCTTGCTTTTTATCGGCTAAAGAAATATGGATGTCTGCTTTGAGCGCACGGAACACAGGAGAGAGGAAGTCAAAATGATAAATTAGACGTCTCCCCATCGTTTATAATGATTGCTTTCTCTATGGATTCAATAAATATCCCTGGAATCGGCTTCCCTTCTGTAATGGACGGATGCACCATAGCTGGTTGAGCTTTGATCTGTCGTTATATAGTAAGACGTTGGATCATCCATATATTATATTCCAGTATTTCCAACGTATTTAAAGCTCCACTAAACCAAAAACTCATAGTCGCTTCTTAGAATTCCAAAGTGTATATTTCTTTTAAATAATACGTTATTTTATTCGAACTGGGATCGGTCTCTAAGTTTATGTTCATTTTAAGGAGTTCATGAACCGCAACAGCATTTTCGTTGTCGTGACGGCCTACGCAGTTTCATTCCTCGGCACGGACTTTGAGATTTACGTGACAAGTAGACTTTCATGTTATAAGTGACAAAACATTATACTTAACAGAACTTCGCATGTTGTTCTTTTCATCAAATACCGTTAGGGTGACCAAAACAATAAAATGAAAATGGCGGGTCATGAAGTACGTAGTCAAGGATGGGAATTGCGTACAAAATTCATAGCAAGAAAAATTGTCTGGAGTTCTAAATTTAGACACTACCTCAATCGAAGTGGACGGGTGTGAACTTGATTAAACTGGCTGAGAAATGGGTTCAGTGATGTGCACTTGCAAACATAGCAATGGACAGCAAGATTCCAAAAATTTCGGGCAGTTTCTTGACCAACCGATCGTCTGTCACACCTCCAGTACTCTGGCACGTAATGTGATACCGGATATTCCAGCAGGGCAGGTAGTTACTACAGACAAACACACAGGTCAGTACTCTGTGGCTAGTTTGGCTGCTAATCTCTTAATGTGTCTTTTTTTTTTAACTGCTCATCATTTTACCTGACTGTGGATACACTCTTTGTCATTTGGAATTTATGATGGGGAATCGCACGTCAGAAGTATACGGAGGGAATGACCCTTTAAAATATGCACGCTACTCCCAGTTCATTGAAGAACATCGAGAGGACTGTATTTACGTTACGTTACGATAAATTATTAAATTATTTAACGAGATTTTAGGGTGCGATAAACTTTCATATTATTTATAAATCTGCGTTCAATAAGACAGAATAGCCTAAATAGTTTTGACAAGAAATTTGTTAGACACAAGGTCACTTGGAAGACCTCAAAGGAGCTGGAAGTATAGCGCTAAAATTCGTCTTAGAGAAACTGATTGTAAACAGTGGATGTGGATAGAATTGGCTGGCATTTCTGCGGAATAGCGGTTCTCGGTGTTTTTAATTTTTAATCCTCGGGTATGCTACCGCACTGTCAGAAGATTACTGCAGTTGGCATGACTTCAGGGATTTTGTCCTGCTGTCGGAGTTCTTTTGCCAGCAACAGTTAAAATTTTGTCAGGAAGACCAGATGACTTACATGTGCAAGTCTCGCCGAGTCCCATGAAATATCTTCGTTGTGATTTATTTATATCTGGTTAATACGAAATTAGTAAGTTGGAGAAATATTACGCCTTAAAATAAAGTGATAATCTTGACTAGGTAATGTGATACAAAACTGTTATTTTGTGCTTGGTTGTAGAATGAGGTTTCTGCACTAAATCTCAGAAATTTTGCAAATACGGTGTAGAACCTTTTGTCGGTTGGAACTTTTGAATTTCTTGTGAAGTGCTGATGGGATTTATGTAAAATTACGACAGAAATGTGAGTGTCTTCCACTTAAATAAATTCGAGCTACCAGGTGATATTAAATTTATATAATATCTTTTCAAAATTGAAGGTTATCCATCCCGTTGTACTAATATAACAATGTTGTTATTTATTTGCTTCGTACACAACACAGTGGTACAAAGATTGAGTTATACAACAATTAACAAGGTACTTCTATGTGGCTACCTACGGTAGCCACATAGAAGTACCTTGTATGATACCATATTTTATAAGCCTGAAGATGATCCCAAGGGGTTGAAACATGTAGCTTTGTTAAGTGTTGCATAACCCAATCTTTGCACAACTATGTTGTGTACGACGGACAATAAATAACAAAAAAAAAATATCTTTCCAACCTACTTGTTCTCCATAACTTTCGAAAATTTGCGCGTTGATGTTGAAAAAACTGAGGACATTAAGCATGCAATAGTACAACAAGAAAAAAGACGGAACAAACAGATGTCCACAACGTTATACCATGATACCAGTACTTGGCCAGACAGAACCAAAGTCTTGACCACAGAGCTAACTCGTTATCCATAAAGACACGGATAAAATACAGGCTCGCATTGACCAATTCGTATATTTCAGAACTTTCAATTTTAAAGACGGTGCAGGTGTCACACCACACACAATTTCAAGAACCCGCCCAATACTGTCAGTCATAATGGAATTCTAAGAGCATTGATATGTTAATTGAAGTGGTACATACACGCCCGTTCATGCTATCTTAGAAAACAGATACATATCATAGGGCGTGGATCTCTCCTCCCAATCTTGATTCCTTTGTTATTAACTTCATCCAACCTGTAACTAGGAAAGTTGACGTGAATGCCTCATCTAAAAACACCCATTAAGCCACTACCACCACTCCTTCAAGAAGAACACGACTGCATCAGTATTATTCTCTAGAGGTTTGTGATACTGGTTGAATCATTACTCCACAGACATGTTAGACACGGGTCATTGTCTGTATTGCCTCTATTTGATTATTCAAGATGTCGCGAGTTCGAGTCCGACTGTTACGACTTACTAAGTTACTCTGCTAAGCGTCAACTTTATTTAAAAGCTAGTATTTATTCACATAGACAAGAAATCTCCACATTTAATTGAACCAAAATGTTCAGCACCATGTTTACAAGTCCTCGCCACTCTTTTCCTATTCTGAGTTAAACGATTCGAGGCTTTTGCTCCTTATATCTTACAGTGCCCTTAGTGTTATCCCTTTTCAGTGTCCTGTTTTCCTACGTATCCTCTTTTCTTTGGGCATTACGCTCTAAACTTTGTTCACATACGTAGGGTCTCCTGTATGCACTACATGCTTCACTACATGCTTGTCCATAGTTTAATAATCATAAGAAATACAGTATTTGGCGAGGATCACAAATTATTAAGCTCCTTACTACGTACTTCTCTCTGGCATCCTGTTCCTTCCTGTTTCTTAGATACATATATTCTCCTGAGCATCCTGTTCTCCATTACACGCAATGAGTATTATTTCCCCAGCGTGGGGCAACAGTTTTTACACACATCCCAAAACCAAGCAAAGGTATGTTTTGTTTACCTTAATTTGTAAGTTGGATAGAGGACAAGAAAAAATGAAAGTCTGGACTGAAGAGTAGAAAGCGTTCGCCGAATTTAATCTGCTATTGATTTCTTTGTACACTATCTATTTCTTAGTGTCGTTTCAGAATGCATTGAACTTTGCAATGTTTTTTACCTATGTGTTCAGAGATATCTATGCTGGTGCGAACTGTAATGTTGGTGCTATGTTTTGATAAAATTTTACACATTACTGCCTTCTCCATTGTACCCCACACATCGAAATATAGATAATATGCATATTGAAATGAAACTCGGATTATTAAATATTACAATGTTAAAATTTGAGCGGTCGTGTTGTAGTGTTTGAAGAGTTATTGACAAGATTTCCGTTTTCAATTTTGTGAGCTTATTTTCTATGCACGAAATCAGAATTCGGTTTTGATGCTTTATTTTATGTTACAGTGAATTTATAGGAACTTTTTTCCAATTTTGATGTGAAGTCAGGCACATCTATTCCCATGCAGATAGACATGTCAGTCATTCACATGAATGTAACAGGAAAATCAACTTCCACGTACTCTCTAGTACTGCATTTCTCACTTTGCACAGGGTTGACAGAATGCAATCCTTCACGCGTCCTTCATGTGAAGTTCCACACAGCTCAAGCTGATACATGCTGGCTTTTCTTCCTACTGTTACAAGGTGGACCTGCACTATTCGTGACGTCATCACACACTCTTGCGTTGCTGCAATCCCAAGCCGTTTTTTGTCAGTTTCACCACTTTGACTGGAAGTATGGTGTAAAACACATAAGAGACCAATCAAAACATTCAAGTTGTATAGGTAACAGTTTACCTTTCGGCAAGAGCACAAAGACTTCAGCCTTCATTAAAGCCGGTGTTAAAACTTTCAGGTCCTACAGAAAATTTCTGTGGTCCTCAAAACACTACACAAGCAATTGGAGTTCTTTTAGACACACAGCTTGTAAGATTACCTAATTAGTGATTCGCGTATTATGTAGAGATCCCCTTTCTTACCGAACAAGTTGCTAAACAAAGCAATCATATAAGGTAAAACAATCCCTGTGCAGGCCTATTACAGGCCCAGATGGTACCAGGACGTTGAAGCTCCCAGATTTTGAAACAGTCGGCACTTGAAGGTGGTGAGGTTTTCAGCACTACGCACTGGCCACCTTTACCTCCCAGGAAATATTCCTGGTACTCATTTCTGTTAGAGGCTGAGTCGACCACGGGGCCATAGTGCGGCCAAAAGGCTTATGTCAATGAAAAAGTCCAATGACACCAAAGAGAATCGGACCCGAAACCTTCCGACTTGTAGCGCAATGCACAAAACATACACGCCTTATTTTCGTCTCAAGTCAACGCGTTATAGGAGTGGGTATTAAAAAATAGTTATAATGTTTGTGCTTTCAGACCGATGTCTTTATTCTTAAGGAAGAACAATAATTGGTCATGTGTACCCTGCGATCTGCTGACGAGTAATATTGAAATATCAACAGAATGTCCCACCCTAACAGGTGGGAACTTTGCGACAGACTTCTCTCTTCATGTCATTAGGTTAAGATATATTTGAAGTACTCGTCACGTATGTACCTTCAGTCGTAAAATTGCAGGCTGATTCTTGACTATGATTTTATCTAATTTGATCTGACAGTTACCTTCGTCATATGTTAACTGAGGTAACTGGGTAAATGGGCACTGCAAATAACTACTGGGAAGAGATCGTGTTTTTGTCCTCGTCAAGATTATATTTTTCCCGAAGGTTGGTCCTAACTCTTCGTGATTCCTCTGCAATTTGTATTGTTGAGCTACTTCACATCATCGAAATGAACAGAAAACAGCCAAGAGACTTCATCGCTTAGACAAAATACGTACGTATTTTTGAAAGTACAGAAGAACTCCATTTACCCGGACGCTGGTTGTCCGAATCGCCAATTATCTGGATCGGCTTGGCTTTGCGGGTAAATTTGTCGACAGTTCTACAAAAGTCACTTGTCTTGACATTACCGATTATCGTATCAAGTACAGTAGAGTGCTATGGCTTCTAGAACTTCAAATCAGGTGTGGTCGAAGGGTTCAGACGCAGGTACATACTGCAAATACTAACAGCCAAACTTCAAACTGCCAATGTAGCCTATTGTCAAAGAAAAATCCAATAATTTGGATTTTCCGCATATCCGGTAGTGGCTAGCCGTTTCAATTTATCCGAATAAGTGGAGTTCTGCTGTAATCGTGTACCCTGTCCTGCCCTGTCCTCTCCGAAATACAAAGAGAGCCGAAAACAAGAAAATCATGATGATTCCAATGAAGATGATGGTGGTGACCTAGGCATAAACTTAATTATGAAATAATTATGAATTTTAATTTAAGACCTGCCGAAAACTGGAAGAATTGTGTCAAGGTGGCAAATCTTTCAAATATATTGGTTACTTTGGCCAAAACTTAATTATGAAGTAATTATGAAATTTAATTTAAGAACTGTGAAACGCTGAAAGAAATGAGTCAAGGTTTCAAAATTACAAATATGTCTGACGGCAGCTATGTTTCTGCCTATCCTCCGAGCAGAAGGCTGATGACTTTGCACAGACCTAACTTTCTTTCAGTCACCTTAACATTAGAGAGAATACTGAGTAGCATATTCGGCACTGATGGCAAATACTAAAATTCCGTGAGCATGCTATATAAAAGAAACAAATGTCGATCATGATTGCAGTCTTATCTGTCGCTTCTGACGCAAGTCATCCGTTTAAATCGGTTTCCAAGCCAATGAACGCAACTTGAATTCCGTTCGTTTATAGAGTTTTCTCTCTTCGTAGTAATAAATCTTCGAGAAAGTGTACTAGTAACAATAAAATCTAACGGATACATCTCAAACTCGATATAATGCCGGAGAAATCAGCAAGTGTATGACAGTACTGTTTGCTTTAACTTAACAGAAAACAGTTATTTTTTAATTAATTTAGTGCTGCTTGACTCAGTGTAAGTACATTGGACGGTGACGAAATGTGAGATGTTATATTCCAGAACAGAATATTCTGTCTGCTGAAGACAGAGTTTTTCTGTTGATTACTGGCCTGATTTCCGAATATGGTGAAGAAATTGTAGCTGTGTAACTCCATGGAACAGAGTCATTCTTGGGAAGCCCATGGTTCCTTAGCTAGTCAAGAAATTCCCAGAATTTTATCATACCCTCATGTTTATTACCAAGCTCACAAAATCCCACTGGTTTTTTAATGTACAATGTGTATAATTTTGTTTTTATAAACTTGAAATATACAAATACATGATTCATCCTGGATGATTCCTAATGTGTCCTTGGGGGCTGCATGTACTTTTAATATGTATATTTCTTTATGCTTATCTCGTCATTACATAAAATAAACAAATTTGTAACTCTTGCATAATAACTAGTAAAATGGCTGTATATAGTTATTTCTTTCGGTTTTGGAAGTAATGTGGGAGAATACATGGATTTCGAGATAGGGACACTACATATTAAGTGCAGTGCCTTGTAAAATTCTTTCAGATGTCGAAGAAAGACTGTCTGAATATTTCATCAGTATAAAAAACCGTTGGCCATTCTAGGAAATTTTAACCCCGAGTACAAATCTGGAATAGGTATAATAACGTTAAGGAAAATTAACAGCAATTGCTCGTTTCCATCCATTTCTTTTAAGCTGCTTTAGCGTGAAAGTTATGGAACTGGTCAGTCACAGACATGCACAGCTTCGTAACACGATAAGTTGGTCCAAATGAAACATTGATTCTTAGAGTTTATTTTTAATTTTCGTGCACATTTATTACCTTGTTTGGTTGCAAATTTGATATGTTGACATGCATTTTGTTAAAAACCTGAAACATGATGTGAACATACTGGTACGATTCGGCTTGGGTGGTCATATTACCCACACGTAGAACTGGTAAGCGGGCGTGTGTGAAGTACTTATGCACTAGTATGACGTACATACACAACCACGTTCAGTAGACAATAAAACAGCGTTATTAATGTTTCCCCGTGTGACATTAAAAGGATTATTCATTCTTGCGCTTTTAAGTTCTTCGTATGTTTGACACGACGGTAAAATATTATGTAATCATCATCATCATCATCATCATCCGTCACTATTAGGCCTTGATAGACCCGTTTCGGCCTAATAAGATGTAATATATCACTTAAACAACTTGATAAGCTTGTTACCCGGAGGCGTACATAAGGCGTCACAGGCGCCGCTGTGCGGGAGACCCCGCTGTTCAGCGGGCCCCTCAAACATACAGAATAATATTTGTTGTTCGCTACTTCGAACTGGAAGCCTTTCTTCTGACAGAAGTCAGTATTTTGGTTCCCTCATACGAGATCGAAGTAACCTCCCTAGTAATCATAGCGTGTGCTGTGGCTCCCTGTTATCGAGTTGCAGGGAAGACCTCGGCGGATCATGTAGGCCACAACTTTCACCTTTTTTTTTCCTGTACTTAACAGACTGTAAATGCAGGTATTGCGTTTGGAAAAAAAAAAGTGATTTACTTAAGACGGTATTGTAGGGACAGTAGTGGCAGGATGGGACATATTCATGTTGCTGCAGGCCTGTTATTTTTATTTAGAAAGCCTATAAAATTGTATTACATTAATGAAACCCTAAAAGATAAAATAAACTGTTAAGCCCGTCTGCTTGTTTATCCATTAGACCTTGGCATATGGAAGAGAGTAATTGGTTCCTAAAAAAAGAGGGTGGGGCCCTAACTTTACGTCATGTTAAAAATGGTGCATCTCAAGAGAATACTTTGAAAGCACAGATATTTGAGTACGATGCATCTAACAAGAATGAATCCGGCCAGTGTGAGAATTCGGCGCTATGGAGGGAATAAGGAGTTTTGTCTCTAGGAGGAATGGAAGAAATACAGCTGCTTGTGAGCCGATCGCTGTTAAATACTTCCGCCGAAATGTGTGTCCTTTTTCTTTTTTGGAAAGTAAAGGACTTAATAACCTACCTTCGATTAATCCCCAATGAAGGAAATGTAAGATAGTGAATTGACAATATATTCGGTCTGACATGACCAACTGTAAGAACAGTCTTTTAAACTGATTTAAATACCGCTAATATGTGACAGCCATATTATATGAACAAGGGGAGTAACTTGCGGCCCACTATCATGTATGATAAATAAAATGAAAGTGTTGTTTTAAGCATAACTGTCAACAGTTTCGTACAGTACTTACTGCGGTGAAGGTAACAGAACATATTTAACGCTTCACACGAAAAGCTGGGTTAATTGTATTGTACATTCGACGTTGGTAACAATGCCAAATTTGAGTTTTTGTCTTATTGAAGTGGACACAGACGACTTGGCTGATGATTCCCAGTACTGGGTGGTCTTAACGGTCTGACACAGTTAAACGAAAATAAAAAATTGTATCTGAAACGAGTCTTTTACCATTCTGATGGCATTCAGCTTTGTTTCCAAAAGCGGTCTTTGTTCATACCTGTTCTCCTATAAAGACTTAAAATGTTTAGAAACTTCCGAGCCCTTCTTTAACCCTGCGACATGCTGTAGAAATTCTGCTTGACAAAAGAATCAAATTACTTGGAAACAAGATTTAAAGACAGAGAGAAGGAAGAGAATGAATGACTCAACGAAAGAGAAAACCAATGAAAGACGGTAGAATTTCAATTTCACGGATTGATATAGTGCAGCAAACGAATTATCGGCGTTTAGACGAGAATCAGTGTTACATACCGAGGTAAGACCAGGGACATATTCATGATGCCAATGGAAACCGCTCCGCTACAGCCTTAGATACATAAACGTCATTACATAAGACATGCAAATAGTGTTACTGACAGTAAATAGTCATAACAAAGAAATACCCACTGAAGAGTTTATCATAGATACTACTCCTTTCTTTCATAAATCGCCTGCACTTATGAAACTTTAATAGTATCATTCCACGTTAAAGGAAAATCCAACAGTCACTCATAAAGTTACTGTAGTCGCAGAGTTCCCACGCACAACCCTAACACCTAAACACGGACCTGATGTAACCCTTCATCTCATTATAACACACAAGTACATTATACCAAACTGTATATCTCTGGATATGACCTTCTGTCACATACGCTGCTTTGATTTAACACCTTCGTCCGTGTAATGCCTGTAATTCTCCACTGACCTTCGAAGGAACAGTTGGGCACATGACTTATACAATAAATACTATGAGTGCGGGAATGTGGCGCCAGTCTTTAATTTATCCATTTCTCCCGCTACGACGTACAGAATCACTATAAACTCTTTCGTAAACAAAACTTGTAATCCATTACCGAGTCACGAAGTAAAATGATGTGGGTAGGCTGTCGGCGGGGTTAGTGAAAGAATAACTGAAAGGTATATTTAACTCTTTATCACATAAGAGAGACAGATACGTGAGAAATAGTAGAAGAGTAGGTAAACGGGGAAGTCATGGAACAAGGAGGGGAGGATTTATTCGGGGGGGGGGGGGGGGGAGGAAGAAGGAACATCGCTTGGTTGAAAGGTTTCCAGTTTTTGTCCGAGTACAAAAATGAATAAGTTAGAATGGTGGAAAGTAATGTCTTGAAATCAGGGCCGCTTTTTTTTCAATTAATGTTTAATGCTGAAGTGTAAAACTTGGATAAATAATTGGGTTGTAATTTTCATGAAGGTGACCGGTTGCAAAAGCTTCCAAATCCTACTGACTTCCAGCCAGCAGTTCCGCAAAAAAAGAGAGAAAGATTGATGTCAATCGCGTACCGTTTCCTAGACGTATGCTGCTGCTTTATCAGCCATTGCACGGCTGACACTTTAGCCAAGGCGTATTTTAAAATACTGTTAAATCAGGTTGTTGAATATTCTCGTCGGTATGCTGCTCTTACCTCAGTGCGTCCTAGCGTCATACCCACACAAAACTGCAAGTGAAATTTCAGATTTGGAAATTTAATATTCTTTATTTCCTTTATGTAGGTTTTTACAAGAATAAGTCCAAATCCAAGTCCAAGGACCCTTGACTAGTAATTTTTGACGTTTTTCTGACCCTGCATCTCAGTATATTTATCTCAGTAATTAACCAACATGAAGCACAAAATTTGTTTCACAATAAGTTTTATTTCATGCCTCTACATGTTTCGAGCACATGTGCTCGAAATGTGTAGAGGCATGAAATAAAACTTATTGTGAAACAAATTTTGTACATCAAGTTGGTTAATTACTGAGATAAATTGACTAGTGGGGGGAGGGTGGGGCAAAATCGACCATGTGTGTTATGAGTCAAGTCAAGGATTCCAGTTAGAAAGACGGGAAAGATTGGTTTTGAGTCTTTAATAATTATATGTACACCACTTTCGCCTACTCTTATCCCAATATTTTTAATTGCCTCTGTAGAACTCATTAACCGGGAAAAAAAAGCTATTTTTAGGTAGGAAAAATATATTGGGGTGGGCGCATTTACCCCACCTTGCCCCATCCCAATTTACGCCTATGCTTGGATCTTTTCATTACTTATCTTTTAAGATGAAAAACTGTTAACCATACTGAACCCCTTAGGTGGAGGAAAATCCCTTTTTGGCTGTCCGCGACTACGCCTGCTCTATCCTACGGACACGCCTTTTATATAAGACGCTGTTTTAGACGTAACAAGTGTCAGACAGCGAAGTGGAGAAACTGATTCGCTGTGGTTTCAATTTTTGTTGAGAATTTTTTATAAGCGACCAAATTAATTTTTGAAGTTGAATGGCTATGTCGGTCCTGCAAGATACGATTCTTGCAGTTCATCACGACGGTAGAACAGTAACATGAAAAACGTCACGCACAGTTCGCCTACGTTTTGACGCGTGTGTTGTGTAAAATCGAAGTAAAAATATTTAATTTTTGTAGCAACACGAGTAACTAAAATCATGATCCATAAATATTCCCAGCCTTGTAAACTTAAACCAAAAATATATCTTGTTTTTAACCATTTTTGTTATATATGCTTCTGGCTTACGTTTACTTTTCTTTTGTGTACTTAACTTCGAGGGAAAATGTTCTTGCAGAAGAAACAATACACCACTCTGTGCCTTGTGCATCACAAGCCCAGTCTATTGAATCTGCTTGCAACCGTAGCATGATGTAAATGTACCGAGAAAAGCAAAAGGAAAGAAATGCATCCAAAGGAATATCATATAAGAAGTCTAAATGTGCCTGAGTCACGACACGTACGTTTGTTGTCACACTGTATACGAGCAACTTCCAGCCCGATACAAAACATGTCTTAATTGATTTTTTGTCTCATGTTACACCGCTGCCTGCGGACACCGACAATTCACGTTCCAATGATTGGAAACATTCCTGTATGTCCAAATCTAATCTGTTTCTGTCTCCATCGAGTATTGTTATGCTGTTTACAGACCCTGATCAAGTGTGAAATAAATACATCTGAGTAGTGAAGGCCGGTAGCTAGACGGATATCCGAAGTGTCTGTTTAAATGTTCGGTTCTAACAACGAACCGGTTCAGGCTTTGTTTCATGTGCGGCAGATGTTTATAATTTATTTTATTCTTTGTTCGAGTGTGACGCTGAACCACGTATGCCTACGTACGTACGTATGTACGTACGTAGGCATACGTAAACTTCTTAACTATACGTTTTGCCAGTGAACATCTGCAAGGCAATTGTTAGCTTATATAATGCAGGAAATCCTCTTACGTCAAGTAATTTGAGACGGTATCTTAAAATATGTGCCGACTGTGGAATTGTATTGTATCACGTAATAACCAGTACAGTATTAACTCGTTATATATACAACGAGACTTCTGTAAGTTCGAAGTTTTCCATCCCGAAGTGTTAGCACTTGCAATTAAAATATTACACGTTAGTCATTAACACAACATTTTATTCATATACAAAGGTATATATGTCAGGGCGACATGTTTCGACCTAGTAGATCATCCTCAGGCCCTCCAAGACCACAGATCTAAGCGTTGTTTAGGTTGAAATAGGTATTTGCACAACATTTTAAGCGTTATTTACCTAAACAGCCCTTAGATCTGTGCTCTTGGAGGGCCTGAGGATGACCTACTAGGTGGAAACATGTCGCCCTAATATATATATATATACCTTTGTATATGACTAAAATGTGTTAATGACTAACGTGTAGTATTTTAATTCTGTAAGTTTTCTTTCACAAATATTGTTGAGAAAGATCCCATTCTGCGGGCATATTTGATGTTAATTTATATTTCAGCTGTAGTAAACAAGTGGTTTATTTGTTCATAAATTCCCTATAGATTGTTACGTATAGTCGTTTACAAGTTGGCATAGCAAGGTGCTGCAGAACTGCGACAAGTTCAAGTAGTAGTTTAATTAGCGTGTAAATGATATGCCTGATCGCCTTTGTAAAGTAGTTTGCCATAGCTATAAGCCTGTTGATTTCTGTCATCGTCCTAACGAGGAGGGCATATCAAGACTCTACATAACTTTAATTGTATAAAATGGGAAGCACTATCAAGGCTATTCTTTTCTGGACGAGTTAAATAAATAATGTAATAACGATTTGTGGGGAGAATTCCTGGCTATTACTTGCCTTAATTGTGCTTACACATAAATTTTAAGCTAACAATGCTTGTATTCTAAAGACATGTGGTCTCCATATACCGTATGAAAGAAAGTAAAAGGTAAAGCGATTCCATTACAGGCCTGGACAGGCTCTGAGGATTCCAGGAGTCTGAGGCGTCCATATTTCAATACAATCGGCACATTAAGGTGGTAAATTTGTCAGCCCTACGCACCGGCCGTCTTTAACTCCAAGAAATATTCCTGATACTCATTCCTGTTAGAGGCTGAGTCAACCCCAGGGCCATAGTGCGGCCGGAAGGATTATGCCAATGAAAAATTCCAATGATACCATCGGGAATCGACCCCGCGACCTTCCGGGTTGTAGTGCAGTGCCTCAACTAACTGCGCCACCACGAGCCCCCATGAAACAAAGTGAATAGTTGAAATGTGGCTTAAAATATTTAAGCCGTTGCCATGGATAATACAATGACAGGTAAATTAGTCCACTGTTAGAGGTAACAAAACGTGTTGCCTTATACAATAAAATAAACTCCACAAAATTTGGCATTCTTGGCAAATTATCGTTGTTGGTAAGAGCAGCATATATTGTTTAGCTGTCATTAGAACGTGGTCTTAAGCCGTGTCATAACTCACAAAACCACGAACCATGAGAAACTCTTACATCATATAACTTAAATATTCGTATATTACTAAATTAAAAATGTGCATTCACTTCGTAAGTGTCAGGTGCTGTATGGTCTTTAAAAATATTCGTTTTCGAGTGTAATGGTCGGCATACCAGCCAGATAAACTGAACATGTGTTGTGACATTTTGAATATTCCATGTGTTTTTATCTCACCATATTGTTTTGATGGTCACATCGAGAAGAATGAGATGGGCGGGGCATGTGGCACTTATGGGGGACAGGAGAGGCTTATTCAAAGTTTTGATGGGGAAACCTGAGGGAAAGAAACCATTTGGAAGACCCAGGTGTAGATGGGAGGATAATATTAAGATGGATCTTCAGACTGTGGGATGTTGGGGCATGGACTGGATCGTGCTGACTCAGGATAGGGACAGGTGTCGGGCACTTGCGAATTAGGTAATGAACCTTCGGGTTCCATTAAATGCTGGGAATTTATTGACCAGCTGAAGGCCTGTTATCCTGCACGCTCCTTCGCAACAGTGTGATAAGCGACTATTAGCTTTGTCACGTCTGTCCGTCCGCATGAAAGAAGTGGGCTCCCACTGGATGGATTTCATTAAATTTGACATGAGGGCTTTTCGAAAATCTGTCGAGAAAATTCAGTTTCAATTAAAATCTGACAAAAGTAAGGGGTACTCTACGTGACTGTGTGTGATAATATCTGGCTGAGTTCTTCTTAGAATGAGAAATGTTTTAGGCACACGTTGTAGAGAAAATCGAAACATATAGTTTATATTCAATAACTGTTTTCCGGAAATCTGCCCTTTTATAAGATAAAGTGGAAAAATGAGGTACCGCCAGACCGGCCGCAGGTGACGAAACATTACGACGCAGAAAGTATGGGTTTTGCATGCCGTTGAACTAAGGCAAGATACACCCACACGCTCTTAGTATTGAAAATTATTATTGTTAACGGCAGTACGAAATACTTTGTAACTCGGCAACAGTGCAGAGGAAGCACATCTTTTGCATTTCCAAGGCAACACTGAACACTTTTTTTACTGTTGACAGCTACATTTTTGGCAACAAGAATAAAAACGGAACGTGATGTTGCCTTCTTCTGTAACGTTCGCAGTCCCACGGAAACCTGCAGCCTCCATCTTCCGACTTGTGTGTATCTAAGTTTATTCTCCATATCGTCGAGCCACCTCATCTGTTGGCCTACATTTTAATATTTTGCAAGCACAATTTGGAATTTCTCTGCGTTTATCTTGACATGTTGTAGCCTGTGGGTGTAGCATCTCACCATGTCATTTGGTTGTTTGGTGTTTTGTGCTTGGTGAATATGTAGTTGGCGTGTGATGCTTTGTTTTTTGTTGTTAGAAGTTCTCTAACCTTGAATAAAAATTCTTATTATGAACTTTTTGATCCAGACTGTCTGACAGATTTACTAATGGAAGACAGATCCTGTTAATTAGCTAACGGTTGTACAGCTCATTAAATTCATCACCTTGTTCGGAACCGTACTTTTCACTACCCCGTTAACCAGACCCCACATCTCACGCCACTTGTTCCTGTCCCGAAACATATAGCACAAACTTCAAACCATATTACAGTTGTTTATTGCATATTAATGGGATTGTTGTTAAACGAGGTGGTGGTTTGTCTACTGTATCTGGTTATGTATTTCCAGTCGGATTCTTTTAGAAGAAAATTTTAACATTCTAATGCAAGGGTTTCATTTTCTCTTCAGTAATTCTTGCGGACTGTAGTGTACAAAATTGACGCCACATTAAAGACCCTGTCACATTCAGCACGTCATTTCATTATGAATCATTCAGTCCTGTTGTCATGACCCAAAGAAGAAATGCTGCTTGTGAGGACGTTGTGTCACTGTGCTGTGTTTCACAATCTCCTGCCGTAGTTGCATGCACTGCAAAGTACATATCAGGGGCTCCAATTTGTCATTTATTTAATGAGCCTTGATAAGGGATGTTACAGGTCATTATGGGCGTTTCAGTTATGAGTCACTTTACAATGGCTGCTGGCATGAAACAGATGGAGATAATTTCTGTAATGACACGAAGAGGAACACTTGTCCAGTTCCAGGCTAATCAAGATTGTTACCGGAAACGCAAATTTAGAACAGTACAATTTTCGCCGTAGGAAGACTGCGTGACACAAAGTGACTGAATTGATGTTACAAAAGAAATAGTTTTGGAATTACGTCACTTCGTAGCGAGAACTCAAGAATACAAATAATACGATGTCATTTAATAGTTATATACAAGACGCGATTAACGTCAGAGTCGCGTCATTATAGCATGGAGCCGTCCGTACGTCTCCATAGTATGGTACGAAGAGGCGTAGAACGTATCACAAAACGAGTTTTCTCTTTTCGTGACTTTCCGTTAAATTCTCAAAGGCGGATGTTTCATTTCACCGATGTCTTAAATCACAGTTATGTAGTTAATAATCCGTCAGTGATAAATAAATACTCCATCTGAGTGACGGTCACTGAACACCTTCAAAGTGAAATGTGCACGTAAAGTATTATAAGTTATCAATCGTTTAGTACAGTACCTGCGCTATGTTATATTTACAGGTTTATTTACTGTAATCTTTATGCCTTATTAATATCGCCATATCAAACACTGCTGCAACGTTTGAAGATTAAAGTGGTCTTTTCTAAACTGTTATATGCTCATGATGCGTTCGCTGCCCCTCACCACCCTCTCAGGTCTGCTCGTTTACACGGAGTGTCTCTTTTATCATTGTCCTGAGCACGGCATCTCTCGCCCGATGTCGCAGCAGATGCAGGCGTTTCTGTACAATAAAGCTGCATTACTCAGGCATCATAAAAGGGACACTGGACATAGAAATGTGTTTGTGTTAACATTGGAGCCACTTCCCTGTGTTATATTTATAAAATTGGTATTTTGAATCTACGAAAAGGTAAACAAACAGACACTAAATTTGAGGCTGAGTGACGTAGGTAGCTTCATGGCGTGGCAGCAAAATGAAACGTTTCATTTACTCTAGTTCCACCATAATGCAAATTGCCACTGTCGGCAGACTACTGTGTAAAAACAGTAGCTTCTATCAAGTAGGAATGAAGGAAAGACACGCAGACGATACATAAAATGGAAATGAAAGGGCAATTTCTCAAAATAAATGAAAGCCCACTTTACAACACACGGAATCCAAGAAATCTTAATATTTCAGAAACAATTTTCGTAAATTTTATATGAGTCTTCCTAAATTTTACATGAACAAGACTCATCTGCGGGTCTCAAAATTGCCCCTTTCTCTGCGTCTTGCAATTTTGCTCAGTTGAGTTGCAAAGTAGACCAATCATCAGGCAATGGATTATTCAGGAAGTACGAAATGGCATAAAAAGCGATACATTTCACTGTCGATTGTTGCTGTATCACGAAGAGCCATTTCTTGTTCACTGCGTCCACAGCTCACATATATTAACATCAATGATTCTGTCCTTCTTCGGACAGTTAGTGCATTTAGTTTCTTTTAGGACTTGAGACAGGCTGCTGATTATTGTGATCAGCAAAATGATCGCAAGGAACTGTGAACATATAGACCACCCACGTCTTACAATGCATGAAATGTTCATTATGCAGCATAACGATTTTAGAAAGACTGCTAATTATTCTTGTTTGTTTTTGTCTCGCGCAACAGCCCCCAGTGGGCTATGGCCTCCTCATTCACGAGGTTTTTAGATCACACACAACGACGCACCGCAGTCGGTAGGACTCCTCTGGACGCGTGATCAGCTCGTCACAGAGACCTCTACCTGACAGTACACAACACTCACAACAGACAGACATCCATGCCCCCGGTGGAATTCGAACCCACAATCTCAGCAGGCGAGTGGCCGTAGACCTACACCTTAGACCGCACGGCCACTGGGATCGGCTAATTATTCTTGGGTTACAAATAATATTTCAGAAAAAAAATATATATGAGAATAACTTCTGCAGAAATTCCAAATACGACACCTTGTATATTGTGTAGGCTGTTTCGAGAAGTTTATTTCACAAATTCGTGTGACTTTTTGTTTGCTGTTTATTTGAACTTCGAAGTGTCTTGGAATTCTGCAGTATTGAACACCTGTCGTTTCCGACAGGAGAATCTTCAGCCGCTCGTGCGATCGGCATTTTTGCTGCAGCCGTGTGGATTTTTGTCGATCTCCTTGCCTTTAGCCCACCTATAACTCTGGTGTATAGTGGCTTAGAAACTCATGGCTTATTTCGGGATATGTACATTGCACAATCTGAGAAGATGTGCAACGAATTTTATAGAGGGTTTTTTTTTTAAGGAATATATGAGGCTGTTTCATGTCTCTTCCGAATGTGCTGGCATATAAAAACTGGATAAAACAGACACCAGTCTGCAGTGGTTAAACTCGTACATTTTGTGTACGTGAATGTCCACTGATGGGCTGAACGTAGCGCGACGTCAGTTGGTTAAAGTCAGCGTTAGCAAAAATTCGAGTAATAGGTCGACGTAGACCTATGTGTGGCGCGATAGGATGGGAGGGAGACGGGGGATGGGGGTTGAGTTTGCTCATCCTGTCTCCATGTGTTGCTGAAGCGAGGTTAAAGTCTAGACTAATGACCGTTGCCAACCTAGTCCGTAACTCTCCCCCCACCCCTGCAAAAAATATAATAAGCAATATTTTTTACGATGACGGTTTTTAATATGCATACGCTTTTTCTATGTTAAAAAAGAGCTGACGAATGAGGAATTATAGCTGTAAAATAAAATTAGAAGTCATATATACTGAAATTGCAGATTACCTTTCCCATTCAATTAGCCCATATACATGCTGTGGAATGAATTATGGGCACAATAAAATACGTCATAAAACACTTGCATGTTATACCACACGTGTGGCACACGTCATCCTGTCTCGGAGAAGTACAGATCGAAACAGTAAACACGACGAGCAGGTTGTAGCTGTAATGCTGTAGGCTTGAGTCGGGAAGGTGACTGGTTCGAGTCTTGCCCGAGGCGTCGTCTGTCTTGAGGCTTTTTTCCCTGTTTTTGCAGTCCTGTCGGACAAATGTCGAGACATACTTCGATCAAGATAGTATCGCTTCTTTCCAAGTTCTTTCCGGTTCATCATTTACTGTTTCTCCTGTCTTTGGACTACATGTATTCTAAGACACGGACGGCGTCCGAAAGTAAACCACTGTAACAGATCAAACACGGAAGAATACGTTGGCGTATTGGCGCAGATAGGGCTCCACGCATCCCGCGGCGCGCGAGACCTCTTGGGTTATGGCTCCCCAAAAATTTGTAAACTACTCTTTGGGGGGGAGGGTTAATGGATTCCGTTTGTCTGACATAAGTCCGTGTGCTAATAGATCTGGGAGTAACTTCGCTAAAAATCATGTGGGGCTGTCCGCCAATTATCGAGTCGCGAGGGCCAGACAGGTTATCTACGCCATTATTTAGCATCTGTTATTAGCAACATACCAAAATATTTTATACAAACACTTTTTATCTTTTCTATAAGAAATGAGAGGAAAATAGGTCATTAGGGCTGCATGTTGTTTGGCAAATATGTATTATGTTGCGAAATGTCTGGACTACATTGAATGGTAATGATAGGCCTATTTTCAGTTAATGACGTAACACTAGTCCGTTTTAGTGTTGCGTGTCATTAATCATGAGATAAACAGACAGACTGACAAAGACACAGCAGCAGATTTTAAATAGTTTGTAAAAACCCTGTACGATGATGTTATCTAAATACGAGTTGTTTAAGTAATGACAGAGCATAGAACGAGTAAGCGGATTAAGTTCACAGTAACAAACTTAAAACATTTGTCAGGCTATTTATGAAAGAGTAGGTGTTAAAAGTTAAACAACTTTTGTTTGTTTACAATCGACATGGCGTAAAGTACCAGAATACCTGAAGCTTTGATCTTTAATAAACAAACAAGCGATCCAGTAATTCCTCACTATCGTTAATTGCCATGTCCACGTAAGGCCGCCACTTGTTCATATCCCGAGAGACAGGAATCTAGTTCACAGCCTAACAGCCTGCTCCTTTGAGGTTCATTTTAATTATGTCTATCCTACAATTTCTGTTTTTCCCAAGTGGTCTTAGTGTAGCCGTTTGTATACCTTGAGGCATTTTGCCAATATTATCGTACCTTTTATGTAACAAGATGCCCTCAATCTTGATTTTAACTGACAATATACTGCAACTGCATTGTATATGTTGTATATTACTTCTTTAATTATTTTATAGCCTGAAGATTGCTTATAGTTAGCCGAAACATGTAGCTATGTCAATTATATTAATAAATTAAATAATTGTTCTCTAGTGAAAATGTTTTGTTCAGAGTCTGTTGAAAACTATGAGACAACTACTGGAATACGGAGCTGTAACTGCAAGCGTCCCAGCATAAATTAGTGTCTGTTTTTCTAGACAACAGATGAGACCGCCCGCTGCTTCTTCGAACTTATCTTCTCTGCATGCTTAGGTCTGGTGTCCTTTATGGTTTAAAAATGAGATAAATTAATCTGTGAAGCATATTTTTGGATTAAACTTAAGTTCGATGTTTACACCTACGCCAGTATTTGAGAGAAAGTATGAATTCAGTACGTCCTGTTTTAACTGCTGGTGCTGCCGTCCTGAAAGTTGCAACACAGAGCGAAACAACGGAGCAGGTTTGTCCAATGAGAATCGTCTGGCTGTTTAATTCCCGCCAGCTGCCAGCAGAAACGACCCTGATGTCGGGCATGGTTCTTCGAATATTTGCCGCATAAATTTGTCAGCCTTGAAGCGCAACACCGCTGTTCGCGGCATGATTAACAGGCCTGGTGAGAGGGTCAAAACTGCCTTCACCGATATTAAGGTTAAATGCCGCTTCGGATTTCGGAGATACGGAGTACGGGTCTTGTTCGGGCGGCTGCCTGTGCTTCCTCGGAATGTTCATCGTCGTCATTGCTTACTCCTGGAAAGGATTTAATACTAGTTTAAATTAGGCCACGACCGCTTCCTTCCATGACTTTTGCAGTTCTTATTACGATCTTCCTAAGTTTCAAGTACACATTCTTTTTGTTAACTACTTACAGAAGCGTTCAATAAACAAGTATTACAGCCTACAACAAATTGCAGCTGCGTGTTTCTACTATTGCCCAAATTAACCTCTGATTCGTCAGGTGTATGTTCATTCACAATAATCTGCTCGTTAGACAAACTTCCAAGCCTCATGCCCTGAACGGATGAGGCACAGCACCTTTTTTTTTCTGTCGCATTAAATTTTCTGTTAGCTTGCTTCGTATGAGATTAATTTGAAATCTCGGTGCTGGGTGCAAGAAGTGTGAAGAAGTTTCAGCGTTAATTTCCTCAGATTCATCCGAAGCCTAGCTGCTGCCTGCAGCGTGCTGGATCCTCAGATTACTGACGAATAATGGATCTCCCTAGCTGCATGTAGACTGCAAATCGCAAGGCATGTTTCTTCTGGCACCCATTCTTCTTCGTCTTGTTCTTTTCCCCTTTACTTCCTGAACTTTTCAGTGAAGAGAAATTGGCGAGGAAATGTGCATTAGTAAGAATGGTCATCAAGTTGACAAAGCCACTTCAATCCGTTCATCCTTTCCCCTCCCCTTTCCGATAAAATAATTCTTCCCTCTGCTTTTCTATCCTCTCTTGCTCTCTCTTCATGTAGGACTATGCCATCCACTGCTTCTGTGACATATTACATGACTGGAATGTTGCCCAAGCAATAACACTATCGTATTTAAGTAAAACGTTGATTTGTACGCCTTCCCTGTTGGTTTCGCTTCACAAGTCACGACGTTACGTACATAAATTGCAGTTGTTCTAGACCTAAGAGACACAGTACCGGTTACATAGCTCACAAAACAGGAGAACAGTAAATATGGGATAGTTCCACTGATGCAGTGCACAGATGTAACAAAAACTGAAGGAAACATGTAGGAATTAACTTCCGTATCCATTGAAAATGCGACTTCCTATCCAAGCTGTTTTGTCCGAATTCTTATATTTCTCAGCCAGAGAGGCTAGAGAAACACAAGAGACTGGAAATCTGAGATTATGTATCTCGAGCCTGTGTTTAGGCCATGTGGTTTCAAATGATAGCGTGATCTTCAAGAGTGTTATCATTAAAATAAATGTGGTTAAACTATCAATTTACAGCCTTCAGTTTCCCGTCAGTGTTGTTTTCAAGTATAGTGATTTTACCCATCACAGCTAACAAACAAATCATTTGCCATCCACACATATGTGGGTTATTCTGCTGCAGTAGTAGGCTACTATGAATGTTCGTGATTTCGGATATACAGGGTGTTTCACGACTTTAGGGCATAACTGCAGGAGGTGATTTCCTAGGTCTTTGTGATCAAAAAAGTTCATATAAACATGTGTCCGATTTTGGACGGTTACGGAGTTATGACCG